>OGFG01000655.1_pt1 | contig 40304 bp, 34 predicted proteins | sample 1570761 | NCBI WGS metagenome assembly OGFG01 (sample SAMEA2581938, study PRJEB24529) | metagenome | biome: Human gut stool | place: China | collected 2011
GAAAATTACTAATATCCCAATAAAAGAAGTAAAAACGGTTAAATTTTAGGCTATGTTTCATTGGAAAAAAGATTGATTTCTTAAAAGCAATATAGTAAAATTGTGTTGAGGAGAGATATGATGAATCAAGAAATAGATAATGCAGTAGAAAAAATGAGAGCAACTGTAAATAACTTAGAAAAAAAATTTGGAGCAGTAAGAGCAGGAAGAGCTAATCCTTCTAGTTTAGATGGCGTTATGGTAGAATATTATGGACAAATGACACCATTAAAACAATTAGGTACCATCTCAGTTCCAGAAGGAAATCAACTATTAATTAAACCATTTGATAAAAGTTGTCTAAAAGAAATGGAAAAAGCAATTATAGCAGCTAACTTAGGATATAATCCTAGTAATGATGGAGAAACTATTAGAATAGTAGTACCAGCACTTACAGAAGAGAGAAGAAAAGAACTTGTTAAACAAGTAAAAGCTCTAGCAGAAGAAGCAAAAGTTGCTATTAGAAATATTCGTCGTGATGCTAATGAAAAAATAGAAAAAGAAGATTTAGCAGAAGATGAAGAGAAGTCTCTTAAAAATGATATTCAAGATTTAGTTAATGAATATAATAAAGATATTGAAAGACTAATGAAAGAAAAAGAACAAGAATTAATGACAATTTAATAAATTTGTGATAGTATAAACATTAAATCAATGAGAAGGAAGTAGTAAAAGACTAATAAAAGAAAAAGAGAGATTATGGTTGGTGAAAATAATCCTTTTATCCTTTGAATTCGTCCTTTGAGTCTTAAAGCAAAACTTTAAGCGTTACTCGCGTTAAGAGATTAGAGTGTATAGAAAACTATAAAATAAGGTGGTACCACGGATATGTTTCGTCCTTAGTTTATAGTTTTTCTTTTGTTAGGGGGATAATTTATGAAAAAATTTATTTGGGATTTAGATGAAACACTATTAAGCGCTGATTTTAGAAAAGAAGATGACTTTTTTAAAGAACAAATACTTGATGAAAAAGTAGATGAATTTATTAAAAATAAAGTTAAATATTTAATGGAATACGAAAGAACGTTTTTTAAATATGATATAAAACTATTAAGTGAATTTCTAACACTTAGAAGTGGACTTAAGATAGATGAAAAAATAATTGAAGCTTGGATGGAACATAAAAAAAACATTCCTGATACCATTCATAGCGGAGCAGAAGAAGTGCTTTACTATTTGCAAAGTAAAGGTTATCAAAATATTTTTTATACTAATTGGTTTAAAGATGTTCAAAAAGGAAGATTAAGAAATGCTAATCTATTAGAATATTTTGATGAAATATATGGTGGAGATTTTGCTATTAAACCTAATGCTATTGGGTATAAGAAAATAATTAAAGATGTAAATCCTAATGAAACAGTTATGATAGGTGATAATATTATAAATGATGTTTTAGTACCAAGAAGTGTTGGAATAACTTCATATCATTATGACCCATTAGATAAAAATAACGATAAGAATAAAATTAAAACATTAAAGAAAATAAAGGAGATGTATTAGATGAATATAGAAGAAATTAAGAAAAATATAGAACAAGAGTTAAATGAAACTAAAGACATTAAAAGCCTTAATGATTTAAAAGTAAAATACTTAGGTAAGAAAGGTATTATTACAGAACTTAGTAGTAAAATTAAAGAAATACCAAATGAAGAGAAAAAAGAGTTTGGTATGAAGATGAATGAGTTAAAGAATAGTTTTAATTCATTATATGATAGTAAGAAAACTTTATTTGAAGAAGAAGCTCTTAATGAGAAATTAGTTAGTGAAAGTATTGATGTAACACTTCCTGCAAAAAAGAATAATGTTGGACATAGTCATCCTAATACACTTGCTCTTGAAGAAATTAAGAAAATATCTAATGACAATTAGGTGTTTTTCTTTATAAAATTAGTTATATATTTAATTATAAATGTAAGAAAAAGAAAAAAATTTGATTATAGTATTTAATAAGGAAAATATAGAACATATTATACAATTTTATGATACATATAGTTTAGAAATTATAAATTTTTTTACAAGTTAAGTGAGAAAAATTATATTTTTCTTTCTTTTTTTCTTTATAGAAACTAAAAAAATTGATATAATGAATATTGAAGTAAGGGTGGTAATAATGGATAGTAAATTAGAATTATTTTTAAATAAAATAAATTTACCAAAAGAAGAATATAATTATTTTAATGAAGGTAAAATTTTAAAAATAAAATCAACAAAAGATAAATTAAATTGGGATTTTATAATTGAAACTAAAGAATTATTACCAATAAAAATCTTAGAATATTTAGATGAAAATATAAAAAAAGGTTTTCCCAATTTAAATACAGTAACATATGAAATAGTACCTAAAACAGTTAATAAGTCGTTAATAAATAGTTATTTTAACTATATAATTAATAAACTATCTTTAGGTAAAGCAGTTTCAATGATTTTTTATGGAAAAGAAATAAAGGCTACTACTAATGGAATGGTTATAACAGCATCAAATAAAGCAGAAGAAAATATGATAAATAGTAGATTAAATGAAATAATTAATACATATCATAAAATTGGTTTTGAAAGTCTAAATTTAAAAATAGAATTATTAGATGGCGGAAATGAATTAAAAGAAGAAATAAAAAAAGAATTAGAAGAAGAAGTAAAAGAAGCAAGCAAAGAAGCTACTGAATTTTTAAACAAACCAAAAGAAAAACCAAGAGAAAGAATGCAGATGGTATCTACTAAGAAAGATCCAGAAAGTAGTGCGATTATAGGATTTGAAAATATGAGTGATCCAGTTTCTGTACAAACTATAACTGGTGAAATGAATGATGTAACTATTGAAGGATACATATTTGGTAAAGAATTATTTGAGTCAACAAAAAGTGTATTTAAAATTATAACTTTAAAAGTATCAGATTTATCAGATAGTATTTTAGTAAAAATATTCTTTAGAAATGAAGAAGATTTTAACAGAGTAAATGGCGAATTAAATGAAAATTCTTGGTATAAAATAAATGGTAGAGTATCATTTGATACATTCGCAAATGATTATGTGTTAAGTGCTAGAAATATTGTTCCTATTGAAAGTAAATTTAAAGAAGAAAAAGATACTGAAGAAGAAAAAAGAGTAGAACTACATGCTCATACTATTATGAGTCAAATGGATGGAGTAGTTTCAGTAGAAGACTTAATAAAACAAGCAAAAAAATGGGGACATAGAGGAATAGCTGTTACAGACCATGATGGAGTACAAGCATTCCCAAATGCATTTAACTTAGTAAGAGGAATGAATAAAGATTTAAAAGAAGGAGAAGAACCTTTTAAAGTAATATATGGGTGCGAACTTGTTATGGTTGATGACAATATTGATATTGTAATAAGACCAACAGATGAAGGAATATTAGATGCAACATATGTAGTATTCGACCTTGAAACAACAGGTTTTAATGCCGGTGGTGCAGACTCAATTATTGAAATAGGTGCGACTAAAATAAGAAATGGTGAAATACTAGATTCATTTGATGAACTTATTGATCCAAAAAGAAAATTACCACAAAAGATAATTGATGTAACACATATTACTGATGATATGCTGGTTGGTAAAATGAATGAAGAAGAAGGCGTAAAGAAATTTATTGAATGGATAGGCGGAGAAAATGTTCCTATGGTTGCTCATAATGCAAAATTCGACGTATCATTTATTGAAATGGCATATAAAAAATATAATCTAGGTGAATTTAAAAATCCAGTAATAGATACACTTGAACTTTCTCGTGCACTTGATAATACAGAAGCAAGACATAGTTTATCAGCGATTACAAAAAGATATGGAGTTGTATTTGATGAAGATGCACACCATAGAGCAAATTATGATGCTGAAGGAACAGCATTAGTACTTCATAAAATGCTTAAAAAAATGTATGATCAAAACTTTAGAAAAATAAGTGAATTAAATAACTTAGTACCAAAAGATGAAATACATAAATATGGTAAAACACATGATATAAATATACTTACATTAACAAGAGAAGGATTAAAAAATCTATTTACAATCGTTTCTTATGCAAATACTAAATATTTATATAAAACCCCTAGAATACTTAGAAGTGAAATAGAAAAATATAGAAAAGGTTTATTAATAGGTAGTGGATGTTACCAAAGTGAAGTATTTACTAGTGCTAGTACAAAAAGTGATGAAGAACTTGCTAATATAATTAAATTTTATGATTATGTTGAGGTACAACCAGTAGATGAATATTGTCATTTAGTACCATCTGTATTTGAAAATGAAGCACAACTTATTCAAAATATAGAAAAAATAGTTAGAGTTACTGAAGAAGCAGGTAAGATGATCGTCGCAACAGGAGATGTACACCACTTAAAGAAAGAAGATAAAATTTATAGAGAAATAATCATAAATCAAAATGTTCCAGGTAGAGGAAGACATCCACTTATTAGAAATAGTAAAGGTGGACAAATACCATCACAACATTTTAGAACAACAAATGAAATGCTTGAAAATTTTGAATTCTTAGGTAAAGAAAAAGCAAAAGAATTAGTAATAACAAATCCAAATAAAATACTTGATATGACAGAAGTATTTGATGTAATAATTCAAACAGGAGGAGTACCTTTTTCACCAAGAGTAAAAGCAGATGATGGTAAAACTTATCTTGATTGTCCTAGAGTAGTTACAGACCTTGTATATGAAAAAGCAAATAATTGGTATGGTGATCCACTTCCATATAATATTGAATCAAGACTAGGTACAGAACTTTATGGTGATATAGTTTTAACAAGTGTAAAATATTATCTTGATAAAAGTTTAAGTGAAGAAGAAAAAGAAATTGAATCATTTAAACAATTACATGATGTTATTGTAAAAGGTTCGGATGCTGTTAAAGAATTAGTTAGAAAGTATTTAGTAGATACTAGTGAAGAAGAATTAACCGGTGATGAACTAGAAAAGAAACTAAAGAAAAGCCTAGGTGGAGTAATAGGTGCTGGATTCGATCCTATTTACTTGATTGCTCAAAGACTAGTTAAAAAATCAAATAATGATGGCTTCTTAGTTGGTTCAAGAGGATCTGTTGGATCTAGTTTTGTCGCAACAATGATGGGAATAACAGAAGTAAATCCACTTGCGGCTCACTATAGATGTCCAAAATGTAAACATAGTATATTTGAAGAAGATGGAAAAGCATTAGGTGCGACTTATTCAAGTGGTTTTGATTTACCTAATAAAAATTGTCCAAAATGTGGTACTTTGATGCTTAAAGATGGGCAAGATATTCCATTTGCTACATTCCTTGGATTTAATGCAGATAAAGTCCCAGATATAGATCTTAACTTTTCAGATTTAAACCAAGCAGCAATCCATGAATATACAAAGGTATTATTTGGTGTTGATAATGTTTATAGAGCAGGAACAATAGGTACTGTCGCAGAAAAAACTGCATATGGTTATACAAAAGGATTCTTTGAAGATAAAGGTATAGAAAAAAGATCAATAGAAATAGAAAGACTTTCAAAAGGATGTACAGGTGTTAAAAGAACTACAGGACAACATCCAGGTGGAATAGTAGTTATACCAGATTACATGGATGTATTTGATTTTACACCATTCCAGTTTCCAGCAGATGATCCAAATTCTGCATGGAGAACAACACACTTTGATTATCATAAAATTGAAGATGATGTATTAAAATTAGATATATTAGGTCACTCAGATCCAACACAACTTCGTATGATACAAGATATGACAGGAACAGATGTTACAGAAGTTCCATTAGATGATAAAGAAACAATGGGAATATTTTTGTCGCCTGCGCCACTTGGTGTAACATCAGATCAAATAATGTGTAATACTGGTACTCTTGGTATACCAGAATTTGGTACAAAATTTACAGTACAAATGGTTGAAGATACTAAACCAAAAACATTTGCCGAATTAATTAAAATATCTGGTTTATCACATGGTACTGATGTTTGGCTAGGTAATGCACAAGATTTAATAAAAAATAATATTGTACCATTCTCTGAAGTAATAGGATGTCGTGATGATATAATGGTATATCTAATGTATAATGGTCTTAAACCTATTACAGCATTTAAAATAATGGAGTTTGTAAGAAAAGGTAGAGCAAGTAAACCAAAAGATCATGATCAATGGGTTGAATATGAACAAATATTAAAAGATGCTGGAATAAAAGATTGGTTTATTGAATCATGTCATAAAATAAAATACATGTTCCCAAAAGCCCATGCCGCAGCATATGTAACAAGTGCATTTAGAGTTGCTTGGTATAAAGTTCATATGCCAGTATATTACTATGCATCTTGGCTTTCATGTAAAGCAACAGATGTTGATATTATTTCTATGATAAAAGGTTATGATGCTATTAAAGATAAACTTACAGAAATAACTAATAAAGGAAGAGATGCATCTAATAAAGAATTAGGTACATATGAATCACTTCATCTATGTTTAGAAGCAGCAGCTAGAGGTATAAAATTCTTAAATGTTGATTTATATAAGAGTGCTGCGACTACTTTTGGAGCAGCTAGTGAAACAGAAGTAATTCCTCCATTTAATGCAATTGAAGGACTTGGTGATACAGTTGCTAATAATATAGTTGAAGAAAGAGAAAAAGGTCCATTTATATCAATTGAGGAATTCCAGATAAGATGTAAAGTATCAGGTACTTTAATAGATAAAATGAGATTAATGGGTATATTTGGTGATATGCCTGAAACAAGTCAGCTTAGTTTATTTTAGAAAAAATTAGTTTGTTAATCAAATTATAATTATTAATCTTCTACAAATAAGGTAAAAAAATTGACGAAAATAATAATTTATGATAAATTGTATTGTGTAGTAATTCAATTATACCATTCGCGTTTTACTACCAATAAACAATTATAGTTTAAAGGAATAATGATGAGCCTTAAGAATCTCTTCATGAATGGCAAAAAAACATAAGCAATTATTTGTGATTGTTTTTTGCGTATGTTCATGAAAGGAGGTTCTTTTTTCTATACAATTACAAAAATATAATAAAGAATGGAGAATATAAATGAAAATAAACGAAAAAAAATATTATGATAAAAAGAAAAATTGGAATTTTAATAATTTTGATATTATAAGTGAAAAATTAACTGATTGGGATATGTATGATATCTTGAATAATTTATCAAATGAAAATTCAAAAATATTAGATATTGGTACAGGTGGTGGTGAACAATTGTTAGAGCATTTTCCTTGTGTAAAAGAAATTGTTGGAACAGATTATTCAAGTGAGATGATTAAAACTGCAAACCATAATTTATTAAAAAGCAAAAGAAAAAATATAAAATTTAGGGTTATGAATAATTTAAAAATGGATGTACCTATGAATTATTATGATATTATTGTAGCAAGAAATACTGTAATAGATGCTAAACAAATATATGATGCATTAAGGGATGGAGGATATCTAATTGTTAGAGGTGTTGATAAATATGATTGTCATGAATTAAAATTGATTTTTGAAAAAGGACAAGGAGTAAAAGATTCTAAACCAATAAGTATAGTTGATTATGAAAATATATTATCTGCTGGATTTAAAGATGTTGAATTAGTTCCAATTCATGAAAAAGAATATTTTAAAAGTAAAGAAAACTTTTGTAATTTTTTATTAAAAGTACCTATAATTAATGATTTTAATGAAAAAAGTTATGAAGAGAAAATTGATCAAAATAAACTAATGCAATATATTGAAAGAAATACTTGTAAAAAGGGAATAAGATTAATAAGAAGATATTATGGCATTATTGCAAAAAAATAGTATAAAAGACAAATTTTCTTATGATATAATAAATTTATATCTAAGTATATAGAAAAATGTAAGCATAAAATAAAAATGAAATGGGTAAAAATTTATTTGTATGTATTAACTTATGTAAAGTGAACTAGGTTAAAAGGAATCTTATGAAAGGAATATAACTTTTTGAGTTATTAAAAAAATTATATGAACAAAGTAAAAGAAAAATTAAAAAAATATTTTTCAGAAAATGATATTGATAAGTTATTAGAAAAGCTTGAAAGTAAGCAACGCTCATTTCTTATAAACGATAATTATTTTGTAAAAATTGGAAAAAATAGTAATAAATTCTTCTTTGATAATTTGATAAAAGAGATAGATATTTATAAAAATAATCAAGGTAATCAAAATTTACCTAATTTAATCGATTATTATATATGTGACGATGTTTGTTTAATTATCTTAGAAAAGATAAATGGCAAAATGATTGGACAAAATAGAAATGAATTTAATTTGAATTTAACTAAAAATGAAAGACTTAATATAATAAAAAATGTATTGGATATTAAGAATATTAAAATAAATAATAATTTAGATAATAGTTACAATAGGGAAGAATGTCTTCAAAAATATTTAGAAACTTCTAAAATGTTTCTTGATGAAAATATATATAATAAAATTAGAAAGTTGAAAAATGAAATTATAAGTGAAAAGTACGAAAGAGTTATTGCACATGGTGATTTAATAAGTACAAATATTATGTTAAATAAGGATAATGTTATATTTATTGACTGGGAGTTTATATCATATAAACCTAAATATTATGATTTAATTTATTTCTTGTTGTTTTCTAAAATTGATAATTCAATTGATATAATAGATGAAATTGATTTTAATATTGATAAAAAAGAATCACTTAAAGATGGAATAATATTATGTTTAAAAGAAATAAAAAATAATTCAAAATTATATGGGAAAATAGATTATAAAATTATAAATAAAAATATAAGTAGATGGAAAAGAGAGTTAAATAATTTATTAGAAAAATTTTAATTAAAAAATACTAGTTTGCAAAAATAAAATATTGTGTTATAATATTTTTAGTTTAAAAGTTGTGATGAGGAAGTAGTAATATAATTAATATTTTTTAAGAGAGTTAGCGTATGGTGAGAAGCTAATAAAATATATTATATGAATTCACCCTCTGAATGTATAATGAAAAGTTATAACGTTTATCTAGCGTTAATAGATTAAAGAGCATAGAAATATCTATGAAGTAAGGTGGTACCGCGAAAAATCGTCCTTACATCATAGGTATTTTTTTTGGAGGTAAATATGAAAAAGAGGTTTATATTTGATCTTGATGGAACACTTCTTCATGGTGATTTTAATGTTGAAAGAGATTACTTTAAAAGTGTATTAAATGAAGAAGATTCCGAAAAATTTCTTTTGCTATATTTTGAAAAATTACTTGAATATGAAAGTATGCATGAAAAGTATGATTCAAAAATGTTAAGTAAATTTTTAACTGAAAAAACAGGTATAAATATTACAAGTGAAATAATAGATGGTTGGGTAAAAGTAAATGCAACAATGAATGATAAATTACTTGATGAAACTAAAAGTATGCTTGAATATTTAAAAAGTAAAGATAAAAGTTTAGTAGTACTTACAAATTGGTTTAAATATACACAAGAAGAAAGACTTAGAAATGCTGGAATATTAGAATTTTTTGATGGAGTATATGCTGGTGATTTAAATTTAAAGCCAAACAAAGAAAGTTATTTAAATGCATGTGGTAACTATCATGTAAATGAATGTATAATGATAGGTGACACAATAGAAAAGGATGTAATTGGTCCAAATAAATTTGGAATAGATTCAATTTATTATAATCCTGAAAATAAGGAATATGATAAGAGTAAGATATTAAGTATAAATAGTTTTGATAAGATAAAGGAGATGTTTTAATATGAATAAAGAAGAAAGAGTAAAAAATTTAAAAGAAGAAATTATAGAAAAATTAAAAAAAGTTACAACTTTAAAAGAATTAAATGATTTAAAGGTAGAATATTTAAGTAAAAAAGGACCTATTTCAGAACTTTCATCATTAATGAAAGAAATACCAAATGAAGAAAAGAAAGAATTTGGATCACTTTTAAATGATTTAAAAACATTTGTTAATAACTCATTTGATGAATTAAAAGAAAAATTAGAAGAAGAAGCATTAAATAAAAAATTAGAAGAAGAAAAAATAGATATCACTTTAAGTGGAACTTTTATTCGATCAGGAAGTCCATCAATAATAGAAAAAATAGTTGAAGAAACAGAAGAATTCTTTATAGGAATGGGATATGATGTTTTAGAAGGACCAGAGATAGAACTTGATAAATATAACTTTGAAATGCTTAATTTACCAAAGGATCATCCTGCTAGAGATGCACAAGATACATATTATTTAGAAGGTGAGAATATCTTACTTAGAAGTCAAACATCACCAGTTCAAGTAAGAACAATGTTAAAAGGAGAAGGTAAAACTCCAATTAGAATGATATGTCCTGGTAAAACATATAGAAGAGAAGATATAAATGCGACTCATGAACAAGAATTTACTCAAATTGAAGGACTTGTAATTGATAAAAATATATCACTTAGTGATTTAAAAGGAACATTTGATGCATTTATAAAAAATATGTTTGGAGAAGGAGTAGAAGCAAGATTTAGACCAAGTTATTATCCATTTACAGAACCATCAGTAGAGATGGATATGAGTTGTATATATTGTGATGGAAGTGGTTGCTCAATGTGTAAACCAAAAGGATGGATAACTATTTGTGGAGGAGGAATGGTTCATCCTAATGTATTAAAAGCATGTGGTTATGATCCAAATGAATGGCAAGGATTTGCGTTTGGTATGGCTGCTGAAAGAATATCAATGCTTAAATATGGTATTACTGATATGAGAGTATGTCATGAAAATGATTTAAGAGAAACAAAAAATTTTGATAGAAAGGAGATTAGATAACTATGATAAGTATGAACTGGGTAAAAGATTATATTGATATAGAAAATGAGAATCTTGATGAACTAGCAGATAAAGTAACAAAAGCAGGTATAAATGTTGAACATGTAATATCTAATCATATTGATAATTTAGTTATAGGAAAAGTATTATCATGCGTTCCTCATCCTGATTCAGATCATATGCATGTATGTATGGTAGATGTAGGAAAAGAAACTATTCAAATAGTATGTGGTGCACCAAATGTAAAAGAAGGAATAAAAGTAATAGTGGCTCTTCCAGGAGCTACACTTCCAGGTAATTTTACTATTTCAAAAAGTAAAAAAAGAGGTGTTGACTCAAATGGTATGATATGTGCTTTATCAGAAATAGGATTAGAAGAAGACACGGAAGAAAACTATAAAAAAGGTATATATGTATTTGATGATGATGCACCTGTTGGAGTAGATGCTTTAGAATATATGGGAGCATGTGATACTTTATACGATTTAGACATACATAAACACAAAAATAATGATTGCTTTTATCATATAGGATTTGCTTATGAAGTAGGAGCAATCTTAGGAAAAAAAGTAAACTTACCAGATGATAGTTATGAAGAAATAAGTGATTCAGTTAAAAATCATTTTAACTTAAAAGTAGATACAGAAAATTGTACATATTATAAAGCTAAAATGGTAACAGATTTAAAAATAGGTGAATCTCCTAAATTTATTCAAAATAGATTAATATCCGCAGGCATGAGACCAATAAATAATATAGTTGATATTTCAAACTATGTAATGCTTGAATATGGTCAACCACTTCATTTCTTTGACAAAAATAAACTAGGTAATGAAATACTTGTTAGAATGGCAAATGATAATGAAGAAGTAGTGACTTTAGATAAAAAAGAAAGAACATTAAGTTCTGATGATATTGTAATAACAGATGGAAAAAGAGTAGTCACAGTTGCGGGAGTAATGGGCGCACTTAATACTGATGTTGATGAAAATACAAAAGAAGTATTAATAGAAAGTGCTATATTTAATCCTACTAATATAAGAAAAACAGAAAAAAGATTAAATCTAAGAAGTGAAGCATCTATGAGATATGAAAAGGGATTAAATTATGAATATACTATAAAAGCACTAGATAGAGCATGTCATTTACTTGAAAAATATGCAGGTGGTAAAGTATTAAGTGATTATGTACTTTATGATAATGAAGATAAAAAAGAGAAAAAAATAACATTTAAAACAGAAAAAGTAAATTCGTTACTTGGTATTACACTTACTGATAAGGATATTGAAGATCAATTAGATAAATTAGATTTTAAATATACTTTAGATGGCGATACTTTTGAAGTAACTATTCCAAGAAGAAGATTAGATATAGAAAATAATGTTAATGATATAGTTGAAGAAATTGGTAGATTATATGGATATCATAATTTAAAAAATACACTTCCAGTATTACCTACAAAAGAAGGAAAATATGAAGAAGTAATAGCATTTAGAAAAAATATCAGCAAAAGAATGAGAAGTTTAGGATTAAATGAAGTTAGAACTTATACATTAGTTGATAAAAAAACATCTGATTTATTCTCTAAAGATAAAAAGGTAATAGAAGTACCTAATCCAATGAGTCAAGATAGATCAGTACTTAGAAAATCAATGATACCATCTTTAATAGATGTAATTAAATATAATAAATCTAGAGGACTTAAAGATATTAATATTTATGAAACAAGTAAAGTATTCTTTGATGATTTTAAAGAAGAAAATTATTTAGGTGTTGCATTATATGGAAATTATATAAGTACATCTTGGAATAATTCAAAAATAAAAACTGATTTTTATGTAATAAAAGGTATTGTAGAAAATTTACTTGATTATTTAGGTCTTAAAAATAGATATTCATTTGTAATTAGTACTGAAGAAAATTTACATCCTGGAATAAGCGCAGATATTATTTTAGATAGACAAAAAGTTGGATTTATTGGAAGAGTTCATCCAAAACTAGAAAAAGATGAAATATATGTACTTGAATTATCAATAGATAAATTAAATGTAAAAACTAAACCAATTAAATTTAAACCAGCATCAAAATTACCAAGTATAACAAAAGATTTAGCGTTTATAGTTGATAAAAATGTAACAAGTGAAGAAGTGGAAAAATTAATTAAAAAGTCAGGTTCAAGAATGCTTACTAATATTGAAGTATTTGATGTTTATACAGGTGAAAATGTTGATAAAGGTAAAAAATCAATCGCATATAAATTAACATTTACTGATATGGATAAGACATTAACTGATGAAGAAGTTATGAATGTATTTAATAAAATAATAGATGATGTAACTAGTAAAATGGATGCTAAACTTAGAAATATGTAGTATAAATTTGACTTTTTTTAGTATTTGAGTATAATACGGTTAAATTTCAAGGAGGAAAATTATAATGAATGTAAAAGCTAAAAAAAATAATCATTTTTTGAATCTTTTAGAGGATAGAAAACTCGCAGAGCAATATTTCTCTGGTAAAAATATGACTGAATTTAATTCTCTACAACTAATAAAATTACAAAAAAATTGTAAAATGATAAAGACAAAATATAGTCAAAAATTATGGCTACTATCTATTTATTCATTTTTAGGTTTAGAAAATTATGATTTAGCTTTAAAAACAGAGCATGAACATAAAAAAATGATGAGTAGTATTCGTGACTTAGATGTTTTTGAATCAAATTTGTCATATTTACTTATATCTGGTATTATTAGTTATGAACAATGTAAACAATTAGGATTTGATAGCGATTATATTGAGAATTTGTTAGAAAAATATAAAAAAATAGCAGATAATTCTTATATAGAATACGATTATGATGAACAAAGAGGAACAACATCAGAGATAAACGAGTATGGTAAAGCACTTATTTTACCATATACACCAATTGAAGTAAGACGTAAAATTCAAAAATAATATAGTGGTTTTACATTATATAAAAATTAAAAATGTCAGTAAAAGATAAAATAATTAGAAAGTGCAAAATAAATTTGTACTTTTTTTAGTTGTTATAATTATTCAATTTTTTATTTTTTTCGTATTATATAATCGAAAGGAGCGAAATTATGGATAATTGTGAAGAGCAAAGAATATTAGATATGATTAATAAAAATAAGAAATGTTGTAGACCATGTTTTGGTCCAACAGGCCCAACAGGAGCAACAGGTCCCGCAGGAGGCCCAACGGGCCCAACAGGTCCAACAGGTCCACAAGGAATACAAGGAGTACAAGGACCAACAGGCCCAACAGGTCCACAGGGAATACAAGGATTACAGGGTACTCAAGGACTTCAAGGAGTGCAAGGTCCAACAGGACCAACAGGACCAACAGGCCCACAGGGAATACAAGGACTACAAGGTACACAAGGACTTCAAGGAGCACAAGGCCCAACAGGACCAACAGGTCCCGCAGGAGCAACAGTTTCACCAACTAATACTTATGGAAGAAAATATGATACTACAGAAAATACAATCACCTTAACACAAAATGTTGCGGCAGATGTACCACTTGGAAGTAATGGACCAGCAAATGGAATAACTTTAGATACACAAAATAAATTAACGATACCAGAAAATGGCGTTTATCAAGTTGATTATTATTTTTATGGTAGTCCAAGTACTAATACAGATGTTACAGTAAGACTTAATCAAAATACAACACCTATTAGTAATACATCAATTACTAAAAGTTTAACAGCAAATGTAGATACAGAATTTTCTGGAAGTACTATAAATTCATTTAATGCTAATGATCAAATAGGTTTATCAATAGAAGCAACAGATGCAGCAACTATATCTCCAGGACCAGATACTAGTGCTTATATTAATATTGTAAAAATAGCTTAAATATAAAGACTCCTCAATTTTGGGGAGTTTTTACATACAAAAAATAATTTTTTTCATAAAATGTATTAAAGGAGTGAATTTATGAATAATTGTGAAGAACAAAGAATATTAGACATGATTAATAAAAATAAAAAATGTTGCAGAACATGTTTTGGTCCAACAGGTCCAAAAGGTGAACAAGGGGAAGTAGGTCCAACGGGTCCAATAGGATTATCAGAAACCATAGAAGTAGGAGAAACAAAAACTGGTGATCCAGGAAGTAAAGCAAGTGTTGTAGATAGAGGAGGACCTAATCACATTTTAGATTTTACAATACCAAGTGGTCTTTCAGGATTAAGTAAAATACAAAATGCATATATAATAAAATACAATGATGGAACAGTTGCAACTGGTATAAAAATAGAGCCAGATGAAAGAATTCCATTAGATAGAATTGAACTTGATGTTGATAATTTAGTTAATCTAAATAGTGAAGATAATTTAATTAAATTTAACAAAATAGGATATTATAAAATTACTATTATGATAAATGCATCTATAAAAACAACTCCAAATACTTTTAATCCAGATACAGATTTTGTATCATATGGATTTAGACAAACTAATACAGATAATATTTATGTTGGAGCTAGTAAATGGATTTATAATAATGAATATTCTAATGTAATATCTCAGGGAATAGTCGCAATAGATAGTACAGATAATGATTATGAAATAGTTAATATTGGTTCAAAAGAAATATATTTATTATCACCAGATTTAAATAATATAAAATCAAATTCTTATTTTACAAATACACTTGTAAATATAGTAATTGAATATTTAGGAAAGTAGGCAAATATATGAAAAAATATAGGGTTTGTGTATATGCAATATGTAAAAATGAAGAAAAATTTGTTGATAGATGGTTTAATTCTATGAAAGAAGCAGATGAAATATATGTACTTGATACAGGATCTACTGATAATTCTGTAAAATTATTAAAAGAAAAAGGAGTACATGTAAAACAAAAGAAAATAAATCCATGGAGATTTGATGTGGCAAGAAATATTTCTTTAGATATGGTTCCAAATGATGCAGATATATGTGTTTGTACTGATTTAGATGAAGTATTTTTAAAAGGATGGAGAGAAAAATTAGAAAGTGTTTGGAGAAAGGATGCAAATAGATGTAGATATACATATAACTGGAGTTTAGATGAAAATGATAATCCTAAAGTATCATTTATATATGAAAAGATTCATAGCAGAAATAATTATAAATGGATTCATCCAGTTCATGAAGTATTAGAGTATGAAAAAAGAAATGAAAATGTTGTAATTAATGAAGATATAGTTTTAAATCATTATCCTGATAGTACTAAATCAAGAAGTTCATATCTTCCGCTTTTAGAGTTATCAGTAAAAGAAAATCCAGAAAATGATAGAAATATGCATTATTTAGGTAGAGAATATATGTATTATGGAAAATGGAATGAAGCAATAGATACACTTATTAAACACTTAAATTTAAAGAGTGCAACATGGAAAGATGAAAGATGTGCATCTATGAGATTTATTGCTAGATGCTACGAAAATTTAAATAGATATGATGAAGCAAAAATGTGGCTTGAAAAGGCAATAAATGAAGCACCATACTTAAGAGATCCATATGTTGAAATGGCACTTTTAGAGTATTCTTTAAGCAATTATGATGAAGTAATAAGTAATTGCCAAAAGGCACTAACTATTAGTGACCATGAAAAAACATATATAAATGAAGTATTTAGTTATGATCATACTATAAATGATTTATTATCAGTTTCATATTATTATAAAGGTGATTTATCTTTAGCTCTTGAAAATGTTAATAAAGCAATTAATTTATCACCAAATAATGAAAGATTAAAAGAAAATAAAAAAATAATAGAGGACAAAATAAAAAATACTAATTTAGATTAGATTTAATCTTTTCTAGAATAGTATTTTTTTCTTCTTTATTTGAATTTTCCCAAACAAGCATAAAGAATATTCCAAGACCAGGAAGAGTATCCTCGTTATATTCATTTACACTGTCATCAATAGCTTTTTCTATAGTTTCTAAATTATCATCTTTAAAGTTTTGAATAATATAATCTTTTATATTCATAAAATCATTCCTTTCAAAACTATTATGAACAAAAAAAGTAATTATATTCATATTTTAAATATAATTACATTCTTTTTGTATGTATATCATCAATTAAATATCTTTTTTGATAAGAATCATTTAATGAATTCATTTCTCTTATTATACTTCTATTTACTTTTGTATCAAGATATTTTGGAAGTTCATTACTAATTAAATAATTAACAACATATGGTTTATATATTCTTTCTAGAAGTTCAATTGTAAATAAATTTAATGTATAACTATCAATATTTTCTTGATTTTTACATTTTTCATTAAATCTATCAATATTTTCACTTTTTTTATCAAAATCCATACCATCAATTTTACATTTATCTAAATTAAATAATAAAATATTATCTTTGCTATAATTAATTAAAATATCATTTTTATCAAAATCTCCAATAAATACACCATTTTCATTTAATTTTTCAACTTTTTCTTTTAATCTTTTTAAAACAACAATTTTATCTTTTCTTTTGTCATATTCACTGATAGGTCTTACATATTCCATATCAAATGGCATAAAATAACCTACAATTTTACCATCGAAAATAGCATTACCGATATTTCCAATTTCATCATTAATTGCTTTATTTTCACTCATTATTTCTATTTTTTTTCTTTTACTTTCTAATTTTTCTTCATTGTCAGTAGTAAATAGTTTTAATAATACCTCTTTACCATTTAAATTATATATAAACATATTAGAGTCTTCTTCTGTTCTAAATTCTCTTAACATATTTCTAGGTTCAATTTTAAAATTTTTCATTTGTATTCCTCCCTCAGTGCGTATAATATTATACTCAAAAATGAAAAAAAATCAAATTTTTATGTTATACTTTTATATGTAGGTGATAAAATTTGAAAAAAGTTATATTAGTAGATGGAAACAACTTACTTTTTAGAAGTTATTTTGCAACTGCATATACAGGAAATATTATGAGAAATAGTAAAGGTTTTCCAACAAATGGACTTTATGGTCTTGTTAATATGTTAAACAAAATAATAAGAGAAGAAAAGCCAGAATATATGCTTGTTGCATTTGATAAAGGAAAAACATTTAGACATGAAAAATATTTGGATTATAAAGGTGGAAGAAATGAAACTCCAGATGATTTAAAAAGACAATTTTCAGTCGCAAAAAAACTTGTTCCATTAATGGGAATAAAATGTTTTGAAATAGATAATTATGAAGCAGATGACATTATTGGTACATATTCTAAAATGGCTCTTATAGATCCAGAATTTGAAACAACAATAGTAAGTAGTGATAAAGATTTATTACAACTTATTAATGAAGAAACAGAAGTAAAATTATTAAAACAAAAAGATTATATAAGAATGAATGAAGAAACATTTATAGATACTTATGGAATAAAACCAATTAGAATGATAGATTTAAAAGGACTTATGGGTGATGCATCTGATAATATACCTGGAGTTAAGGGAATAGGAGAAAAAACTGCTTTAAAATTACTTCAAGAATACGATAGTTTAGAAAATGTATATGATAATATTGATAATATAAAAGGCGCAACTAAACAAAAATTAATAGATGGAAAAGAATCTGCATTTATGAGTAAAGATATTGCGACAATTTATAATGAAGTACCTGTTACATATTCCTTAGAAGAATTAAAATATGATGGACCAGATGTTAATGGCTTAAGAGAAATGTATAGTGAATTAGAGTTTTATAGTTTCTTAAAAGACTTTAAAGAGGAAGAAAAAAAAGAAGAAAAGTTAGAATATAAAATAATAGAAAATATTGAAGATTTAAAATTAAAAGAAAAGGTTTCAGCATACTTAGAAATAAGTGAAACAAATTATCATAATGCAGATATTTATGGAATGAGTTTATATGATGGTGAAAATGTATATTATGTACCATTTGAAGTATTAAAAGAAAATAAAAACATATTAGATGGGAAAGAAATTTATACATATGATTTAAAAAAGATGATTGTTTCTCTTAATAAATATGATATAGATATAAAAAATTGTACATTTGATGCGATGATTGCAGGATATATATTAAATTATAATGTTAAAGATGATATTGCATATCTAGCAAATACATTTAATTACGATATTACTCTTTTTGATAACTTTAAAAAAGAAAAAAATATGAGTACCGAAGCACTTGCTGATTTAACAGTAAAAAAAGCAAAATTTATTTATGATATTAAAGATGAATTTATAAATAAAATGAAAGAAGAAGAACAACTAGAACTTTTTAGTAATATTGAAATGAAACTATCTTCTGTACTTGCCTCTATGGAAATAGAAGGCGTTAGAGTAGACACTAAAGTACTTGATGAAATGGGAGAAAATATTAATAAAAAGTTAGATGAATTAACAAGTGAAATATATAATTATGCAGGAGAAGAATTTAATATTCAGTCTCCAAAACAATTAGGTGAAATATTATTTGAAAAACTTGAGATACCATATCCAAAAAAGAAAAAAACATCATATTCAACTGCTAGAGAAATACTAGATAAAATAGTAGATTATCATCCAATAGTAGAAAAAATAATAGAACATAGAACATTAAATAAAATATATACAACATATATTGTAGGAATAAAAAACTGTGTAAAAGAAGATGGTAAACTTCATACTATATATACACAAACTTTAACAAGGACAGGAAGACTATCATCAATTGAACCAAATCTTCAAAATATTCCAATTAGATATAAAGAAGGAAAAGAAATAAGAAAAGCATTTATTCCTGAAGAAAACTCTGTATTTTTATCAAGTGATTATTCACAAATAGAACTTAGAATGTTCGCACATATGTCAGGAGAACAAAATTTAATAGATGCATTTAAACATCATTTAGATATACATACAAAAACTGCAATGGATATATACCACGTTAGTAAAGATGAAGTAACTAAAAATATGAGAAGAGATGCTAAAGCAGTTAACTTTGGAATTATCTATGGTATAAGTAGTTTTGGACTTGCGGAAGATCTTGGTGTTGATATTAAAACAGCAAAAAAATTTTTAGATAATTATTTAGAAACATTCCCTGGAATAAAAAATTATATGGATAAAGTAATAAAAGATGCATATGAAACAGGATATGTAAAAACAATAATGAATAGAAAAAGAAAAATAGATGAATTATATAATACAAATCATATGATTAAAGTTCAAGGTGAAAGAATGGCACTTAATACACCAGTTCAAGGATCAAGTGCTGACATTTTAAAAAAAGCAATGATTGATATATATAATGAATTTAATAGATTAAATTTAAAAAGTAAAATGATACTTCAGGTACACGATGAACTTATTTTTAATGTAAAAAATGATGAACTTGAAAAAGTTAAAGAAATAGTTATAAATTTTATGGAAAATGCATATAAATTAAATGTACCACTAGAAGTAGACGTTGAAATTGGTAAAAATTGGTACGATGCAAAATAGTGTAAAATATAAGTAAAAAATATAATTTTGGTCTTTTTACTTATATTTTTTAATGATATAATAAAATCATAAGAAGAATAATATGAAAAACCTTAGGCTTTATTTGACAATTGTTTACAATTATGATATAATTGCGCATGCAAATCAAGGTAAAGTCATCCGTGATTAGGGGGTATAATATGAAAGGAAATTATATATTTGAATATTTTGATGAAATTAAATTTAAGAAGTGTGAACGTTCTTTAAAGAAGTACAATATGTTTGCGTTTAAGAAATTAATCTTTGAATTTTATCCTAAAATGAAAGAGGGAGAATTTTTAGGTGATATTGTATCTACTGATGAAGAAAAAAATACAGTTTCATATGAACTTACACTTCCTGCGGATGAATTATTTACAAAGGTTCATGGTGAAATAGTACTTCATTATGATATATATACAAATAAAAATATTATTTTATTAAAATCAATTTCACCAGAAGAATTATTCTTAGAAGGACATGCTACAGAGTTAAATGCATATAAAGGCGTTATGATTAGTAAAGAAAATGCTGATAAAGATATGTTTAAAATTAATTTATTAGATTTATTAAATAAATAAATGGTATAAAAGCCATTTTTTTTGTTGATTTTTATAGATTTTTAGTAATATAATAGTTGTAAAGGAGGTAAGTGTTATGATATGGTTTATTTTGATATTTGCCTTTTTGATAATTGAAGCCTTATCATTTAATTTAATTACTATTTGGTTTTCTTTTGGTAGTTTGTGTGCATTTATTAGTACATATTTTACGGATAATTTAATTATTCAAATTGTAGTATTTACATTTTTTACTGTTATTTCATTAATATTTACAAAACCATTGCTTGATAAATTTATAAATAAAAATGTTACAAAAACAAATATTGATATGATAATTGGTAAAATAGGTATAGTTACAAAAGAGATAAATGAGTTGTCACCAGGTAGGGTAAAAGTTTCTGGTAAAGACTGGATGGCTATATCAAATAGTCATATAGATGAAGGCAAAAAAGTAAGGGTACTTAAAATTGAAGGTGCTAAAATAATTGTTAGAGAAGAGGAGATGTAAGTTATGCAATTTATTATTTTAATTATAGTTTTAATATTGATTATTATTACAAATATTAAAATTGTACCACAATCAAAAACATTCGTTATCGAAAGACTAGGTAGTTACAAATCTACTTGGCAAACAGGATTACATTTTAAAATTCCATTTATAGAAAGAATTGCAAATAATGTTTCATTAAAAGAAAAGGTAAGAGATTTCGCACCACAACCAGTTATTACAAAAGATAATGTAACAATGCAAATAGATACAGTTGTTTATTTTCAAATAACTGATCCAAAATTATATACATATGGTGTTGAAAATCCAATAAATGCAATTGAAACATTAACAGCAACAACACTTCGTAATATTATTGGTGAACTTGAACTTGATGAAACATTAACATCTAGAGATTTAATCAATAATAAAATGTGCTTAATACTTGATGAAGCAACTGATCCATGGGGAATAAAAATAAATAGAGTTGAAGTAAAAAATATTATTCCACCAAGAGATATACAAGAAGCAATGGAAAAACAAATGCGTGCTGAAAGAGAAAGAAGAGAAAAAATTCTTCAAGCAGAAGGTGAAAAGAAATCAAGTATATTAATTGCTGAGGGTGAAAAAGAAAGTGCTATCTTAAGAGCAGAAGCTCAAAAAGAATCACAAATAAAACTTGCTGAAGGTGAAGCAGAAGCAATATTAAAAGTTCAAGAAGCAACAGCTGCTGGTATTAAACTTTTAAAAGAGGCAGGAGCAGATAAGTCAGTACTTGCATTAAAACAATTTGAAACATTAGAAAAAGTTGCAGAAGGTCAGGCAACTAAAATAATAATTCCATCAGATATGCAAAATATGGCTAGTTTAGTTACAACTGCTAGCGAACTATTAAAAAAATAGAAATGTAAAAAATTTCTATTTTTTTGTAAATATGTTTACACTAGAAAAATAATGTTTGTTAAGTTTAATTTATTATGCTATAATTAGTTTAAAGGTAGGGATTATTATGAATTTTATTAGAGAAAATATAGTTAAAATAGTTACATTTATTGTAATAATTGTGGTTGTAATTCTAATTTTTGCTTTTGCACTTAGAGGTGGAGGAATATCAAAGTCAAATACATATACTCAAATGGAAGAAAATTTAAAGATTGCAGCTCAAAAATATGCAAATAAAAATATTAAAGTATTACCAAAAAGTGAAAAAGAACAATCAAAGATAAATACAGATACTTTAGTTAATGCAGAATATATTAAGGAACTTCATTCTATTGAGGATGAAAATGTAAAATGTAGTGGTTATGTATTAATAAGTAAAAGCGGAGAAAAATATAAATATATGCCATATATTAAATGTGGAAAATATTATGAAACCAAAACTATAGCGGAATACATTGAAACAAATGAACAACTTGCTACAACAGATGATGGATTATATAAATATGGAGAAAAATTTATTTTTAGAGGAGAAAATCCTAATAATTTTGTAAAAATCGGCGAAAATTTATACAGAATTATAGAGATAACTGAGGATAATGAGTTAAAATTAATTTCAACAAAAATATGTGAGGATACGTATTCTTGGGATGATAGATATAATATTGAAAAAGATGATAACGTGGGTATAAATGATTACTCTAAGAGTAGAATTAAAGATGGATTAAACAATATTTATAAATCAGAATATTTTAATGATGAGGAAAGAAGTATGATAATACCACATTCTATATGTATAGGTAAAAGATACTTAGATGATCAAAACATAGATGGTACATCCGAATGTTCAAATGTTTACCCAGATCAAAAAGTAAGTTTAATTAATGTTAGCGAGTATATGAGAGCGAGTTTAGATTCAAATTGTACAAATAGTACAAGCGAGTCATGTTCAAATTATAATTATATTGGAAATGTATCTCCTTACTTAATGACAACAACTGCAGTTGCAGATAACACTTATCAAATATATGTAATTAGTTATGGAGTTGCTGAAGCATCAGATGCATCAATTACAGGTTCTATTTATCCAGTAGTATATATTGATAAAAATACATTATATGCAGCTGGAGATGGGACAGAAGAAAATCCATATACAGTAAGATAGGTAAAGAAATATGCAGAGGGTTTTAAAAAAGAATTATTCATTGTATGCAGATTATTGTAGTAAAAGAGTTAAGCTATGTAGTGGTACTCTAGAAGATATTGATGATTTTACAACATATTTTACAGATAATAATGCAATAAGAAAAAGATTAATAAAAAATAAGTCTGGTGAATTCTTAGTTTATATTGAATCATCAAGAGGAAAATATTATAGTCCAATGTATTATAATAATAGAGCTATTCTTGACAAAGAAAATTTTAATAGAATTTATGAAAAAATAGAAAAAATAGATAGAGAAAAAATAGAAGAGTTTTTATATAACAAAACAAAAGTAAATGGTTATTTAAATGATAAAAATTCAAAGAATATTCCAATTGTAAATTTATATTTAAATATTAAAAATAATAAAGATTATAAAGGAATGCTTTATCATTGTTTAAAAACAGATTATAAATTATATAGAGAATTTATTATATACTTCTTTGAAAATGAAAACTTAAATACTAATAAAAAAAGTTTATCATATGAAAAAATGAAAGATATATCTAGTTTGTTAGATATTGTTTCTAAAGAATATGAAAATATCCAAAGTGATTATAAAGAAAAAGAATCAACTTATGATGATTTAGAAGATCGTATATATACAATAATGACAAGCAAAGAATTAACAACTGATCAAAAAATGAGTGAATTAGATATGTTAGTTGATTCACCAGAAATGGCAAAAAAATATATTTTAAAATATGAAGATAAATTAACAGAAGAGGTTTAAATTTTAAACTTCTTTTAATTAGTGGTGATGTTATGGAAAAAGAAATAGATAGATTTATAGAATATTTAAAATATCAAAGAAATTATTCGGATTTTACGTGTAATAATTATAAAAAAGATTTAAATGAGTATAATTCGTTTATTTTAAGTAATAAAATAAATTATAAAAATATGGATTATAATGAAGCAAAAGAATATGTAATATATTTAAATAAAAAAAGTGATGCAAAATCTACTATATCAAGAAAATTAAGTTCTCTTAGAACATTTTATAAATATTTAGTATTAAATAATAAAGTAGAATCAAACCCATTTTTACTTGTATCAAGTCCAAAAAAAGAAAAAAGAATACCAAAATTTATAAATTATAATAATATGGAAGAAATATTAAATGTTCCTAATATAAAAACAAAAGAAGGACAACGAGAAAGAGTAATTTTAGAAGTATTATATGCATCAGGGGTCAGAGTATCAGAACTTGTTAATATAAAATTAAAAGATATTGATTTTAGTAATAAAAATATATTAATATTAGGTAAAGGTAGTAAAGAAAGATTAGTATCATTCGGGGATTACGCTCTTGAATATATTAATTTATATTTAAAAGAAGGAAGAAAATTATTGCTTGATGGTGTTAAAAGCGATTATTTAATTGTTGGTAAAAAAAGTGAAAAACTTACAACGAGAAGAGTAGAACAAATAATAGATGATATTATAAAAAGAACAAGTATTAAACTAAATATTACGCCTCATATGTTTAGGCATACATTCGCAACACATTTATTAGATAATGGTTGTGATTTACTTGTTGTTCAGGAGTTACTTGGTCATGCATCATTATCATCAACAGAAATATATACACATGTAAGTAACGAACATTTAAGAGAAGTATATTTAAAGTGTCATCCTAGAAATAAAAGATAAGTTAAAAAGTGTAAAATAGGTGTATTTACAAATGTAAATACATTTTTATTTTGGTATAATAAAGTAGGGTGAATAGAATGTCGAAATTATATTTTAGATATGGAGCAATGAACTGTGGAAAAAGTTCTGCATTAATGCAAGTTGCTTATAATTATGAACAAAATAATAAAAAGGTAATTGTAATAAAATCAGAAATAGATACAAAAGGAAATAACTATTTAGAATCAAGAATCGGTCTTAAAAGAAAGGTAGATATTCTTTTAAAAGAAAATGAATCTATTGAAAAATATTATAATAAATTAGATGAAATATCATGTGTTTTGGTTGATGAAGCACAGTTCTTGAGTGAAAAACAAGTTGATGAATTATACTATATAACAAAATATTATAATATTCCTGTTATATGTTATGGACTAAAAACTGATTTTAAAAGTAAGTTATTTACTGGAAGTAAAAGACTTTTAGAATTATCTGATGAATTAGATGAATTAATAACTATATGTAGATGCGGTAAAAGAGCAAAATTTAATGCGAGATTTATAAATGATAAATTTACATTAAAAGGAGATACTAATTTAATAGATGGTTCAGTTAATAATGTAAAATATATACCATTATGTGGTAAATGCTATTTAGATGAAAAAAGAAAGTACGAGGAGGAATAAATTATGAAATATGTATATTCTTTTAAAGAAGGAAATAAAGATATGAGAAATATCCTAGGAGGAAAAGGTGCAAATCTTTGCGAAATGGCTAAAATTGGTCTTCCTGTTCCAAATGGATTTATAGTAAGTACTGATGCATGTAATAATTATTATGAAAATAATAAAGAGTTAAATGATGAAATAATTAAAGAAATAAATGAAAAATTAGAAGAACTTGAAAAAAGTTCTGGTAAAAAATTAGGTGATAAAAAAAATCCTCTTTTAGTATCTGTTAGAAGTGGCGCTAGAGCATCTATGCCTGGAATGATGGATACAATATTAAACTTAGGTTTAAATGACGAAATAGTAGAAAGTTTTAGTGAAGAAAATAAAAGATTTATATATGATTCATATAGAAGATTTATACAAATGTTTTCTGATGTTGTTAAAGGATACGATAAAAGTAAATTTGAAAGAGTCTTAGATGAAATAAAAAAAGAAAAAGGTATTAAATTAGATATAGAATTTACAAAAGAAGATATGAAAGAAATAGTACTTAAATTTAAAGATATCTATAAAGAAATATCAGGAGAAGAATTTCCACAAGACACTAAGTATCAATTAATAGAAGCAATAAAATCTGTATTTAATTCTTGGAATAATGAAAGAGCAAATATATATAGACAAATGAATAATATTCCATATTCTTGGGGAACAGCAGTTAATGTTCAGCAAATGGTATATGGTAATTTAAATGAAAAATCTGGTAGTGGTGTAGCATTTTCAAGAAATCCAGCAACTGGTGAAAATGAATTATTTGGGGAATATCTAATTAATGCACAAGGAGAAGATATAGTTGCGGGAATTAGAACTCCAAATCCAATCAAAACTTTAGAAAATTATAACAAAGACTTATATGAAGAATTTTATGGATATGCAAAAAAATTAGAAGAGCATTATAAAGATATGCAAGATATGGAATTTACAATAGAAGATGGTAAATTATATATACTTCAAACTAGAAATGGAAAAAGAACAGCAAAAGCAGCAGTTAAAATAGCAGTTGATCTTGTAAAAGAAGGATTAATAACAAAAGAAGAGGCTCTTTTATCGGTAGATGCAAGTACACTTTCACAATTACTTCATAAATCATTTGATGAAGAAGATTTAAAAACAAAAACACCTATTGGAAAAGGCTTAGCAGCATCTCCTGGTGCAGGAGTAGGTAAAATATACTTTAATTCTAAAGATTTAAAAGATGAAGATTCTATTTTAGTTAGACTTGAAACATCGCCAGAAGATATTGAAGGAATGAAAAAAGCAAATGGTATATTAACAATTAGAGGTGGTATGACATCACATGCCGCAGTAGTCGCAAGACAAATGGGTGAATGCTGTGTAAGTGGTTTGAATGATGCATATGCATCGGAAAAAGAAAAAGTATTAAAAATTGGTGATATCGTTTTAACTGAAGGAGACTATATTTCGATTGATGGAAATACTGGTAATGTATATAAAGGACAAATAAAAACAAAAGATGCTGTAATAGAAGGCGAATTTGAAGAATTTATGTCTTGGACAAATGAATATTCAAGAATAATTGTAAGAGCAAATGCTGATTCAGAAAAAGATGCATTAAATGCTAAAAGATTGGGTGCTAAAGGTATTGGACTATGTAGGACAGAGCATATGTTCTTTGAAAAAGAAAGAATATTTAACTTTAGAAGAATGATTTTATCAGAAACAAAAGAAGAAAGAGAAGAAGCATTAAGTAAAATTCTTCCATATCAACAATCAGACTTTGAAAAATTATTTACAGTAATGAATAATGAAAAAGTTGTTATTAGATATCTTGATCCACCTTTACATGAATTCTTACCAAAAGAAGAAGGTGAAATAAAAGAACTTGCTGAAAGTCTTAATATATCACTAGAAGAAATTCATGATAGAATTAGTGAATTAAAAGAATTTAATCCAATGATGGGGCATAGAGGAGTAAGACTTGCTATCACATATCCTGAAATTGCAATTATGCAAACAAAAGCAGTTATAAATGCTGCTGTTAATGTTAAGAAAAATGGTATTAATCCAATAGTTGATATTATGATACCTTTAATAGGTGATGATGTTGAACTTAAATATGTAAAAAATATAATAAAAACAGAGGCAGATAAAATATTAAAGGAAAACAATATAGATATTGAATATAAAATAGGAACAATGATTGAGATTCCTCGTGCAATTATAATATCTGATTTACTAGGTAAAGAATGTGACTTCTTTAGTTATGGAACAAATGATTTAACACAGTTAACATTTGGTTTCTCAAGAGATGATTCTGGTAAATTCTTAAAAGATTATTATGATAAAAAAATATTTGAAAGTGATCCATTTAAATCAGTAGATGAAAAAGGTGTATTAAGACTTGTAAATATTTCAAAAGAAAAAGCAAAACTCGCTAATCCTAATATTGAACTTGGTGTATGTGGTGAACATGCTGGTGATCCAAAATCAATTGAAAACTTTGATAGAATTGGTCTTGATTATGTTTCTTGTTCAGCATTTAGAGTACCAGGAGCAAGACTAGCATCTGCGCAATCAAATATAAAAAATAGTAAATAGATTATAAACTAAGATAGGAGTATCTTAGTTTTTTTGTTATAATAATAGTAGTCGATATTTATAATTGATTTTTAGGTGGGGTGTTTAATGTTTAATTGTATTGAAGGAGTAGAAAACAAAATTTTTCATGGAATAAATTTAAAATATTATTCTAATAAGTTAGAAGATTTAAAAATATTTGAAGAAATTATAAAATCTAGAAAAATTATGTCAAGAAATGATTTGATTAAAATGAGATATGAACATTTTGAATGTTTACCAAGAATTTATGAACAATGTGAAAATGAAATTTATTTCGCAATGCATCCTAAAAATAAAAATTTTAGTTCTGTTTATTGTAATGATGATTCATCATCTGCATTTTATGAGTACATAAGATTTAATATATCCTTTGTTTTTTTAGAAAATATATTAAATAATGGATATAGTTTGCAAGATGGAGGTGAAATAAGAATTCCAACTTCATTAGATATGGATAAAGATTTAGTTGCTATTGGATGTTTTGATGAAATAGAATATTTATTAGAAAAAGTTAATAGAGGCAAAAGTAAAAATGTTATGTTTAGTGAACAATTAATAAAGTGTGAAGACATCCATAAATATATATCAGAAAAGAAAAAAAGAACTTATATTATAAAGAACTTATTAAAGAAATATGGTTATAATGTGCCAATAATAGATCCTCTTACTGGTAATATTATTGATGGTAATTATGAAAAAAATATAGAAGATGTAAAAATGTTAAAAAAAATATTAATTAAAAATATTTAAAATAATAAAAGTAGAATATCCATTTTTTCTTTGGTTATACTAAAAATGGTGAAGAATATGAATAATATAATAGTAATTGGTGATTTAAATTATAATTTAAATATTTTTTTAAATACATTTTTAAAAGAAAATAATGAGTATACAATAAATAATATAACCAAAAGTATAGGAAATATATTAAATGTACCAATAGTTTTAAGTAAATATGATTTAAATGTATATTACTTTTCATGTGTTGGAAATGATATTGAAGGAAAAGAAATAATTAATTTTCTTCATTCAAATAAAATAAGGTCTGATTATGTAAATATACTAAATAAAAAAACAAATAATAAATATGTAATTAGAAATACAAAAAATAATTCAAAAACAATTCTTTCTTTAAAAAATAATGATAAATATGAATTAATAAGAAGTATTAATTTTATTCCAAATGTAGTTTATAGTACAATTTATAATTCAGAGTTTATATTAAACATAAAAAGTAAATTTAGAAGTACAAAGATAATAACTGATTTAAAAGAAATAAGTGAAGATGCAATAAAGGTATGTAAATTATCAGATTATGTAATAATTCCACTTAAATATGCACAAGTACTTACAGGAATAAATTTAAATATTGCAAATAAAAATAGTATAATTGAATTATATAGTAGGACAAAAAGACTATTTTCTGGTAAAATAATAATATATATTGAAGAAGTAGGATGTTTGTTTCAAAATAATAATTTAATTAGTATAATTCCTAAAATGGGAGATAAAAATAAAGTATCAAAAAGTAGTTATGATATGTTTATTTCTACATTTATATATTGTATTAATAAGGATTATGCATTAGATAAAACAGTAAAAATATCAACGATATCTAAATTTTTATCAGATAATGGAAAACAAACATTCAATATAAAAGAGGTACTTGATATTTATGAAAAAAATAATTGATCCATTTATAGATTTTTTACCTAGTATAGATTTACATGGTATGGATAGAGTATGTGCTAGAATAAAAACAGAAGAATTTATAAATGATAATATAAAATTAAAAAATAAAAGAGTAGTTATTATTCATGGTATTGGACAAGGAATAGTAAAAGATGAAGTGTATAAATGTTTAAGAAAAAATAAAAATGTTATTAATTTTAGACTTAATGTTCCAAATATTGGAAGTACCACAGTTGATCTAAAAATAGATTAACTTTTTTTAATATCTATGTTATAATTTTCTTGTAATGCTGAAATAGCTCAAGTTGGTAGAGCAACTGAATCGTAATCAGTAGGTTGCGGGTTCAATTCCTGCTTTCAGCACCATAGGGAAATCCGCTCGAACTTATTTATAAGTATCGAGAATAAATAGACAATCAATTCTAAATTAGGATTGATTTTTTTTGTTTAGAAAAAAGTCTTTCGAAGAAAGGATTGATTAAAATGGTAAATGTTATCAAACAAGAAGTTAGAATGGAAGAATCATTAAAAAAGAGATTAGAATTTATTTGTGAGTTTTGTAGGGTTAAGCCAATTATTATTAATGGTAATTTGAGGACTATTGATAAAACAAATCTTACTTATTTAGAACCACATAAAATTATAATTAATGATATAACCTTTCTAGCTTTTAATTATTCTAATGAGATATTTATCGAAAACTTAAATAATAAGATTAAATTATCAGAATTAGAAAACTATTTAAAACATAACTAATATCTTTTAAATGATAAAATAAAAAAATATAAAATAATGTGTTATAATATAAGGCAATTAATTTGGTGGTGTTGTTATGCAAGAAAGTAAATATTTCTATAATGGCATACCTTTATCTAAATATTGTAAAGATAATGATATTAATATAAGTACTATACGATCTAGAATATGGAAAAAGAAACAAAGTAAAAAATATGAAAATTATACAGAACAAGAAATTGTAGATATGGTTATAGAAGCTTATGGCAGTGCTATTAAATACATGTATAAAGGAATAGCTTTAAGGCAATATTGTTTAGATAATGGTATTAACATAGGAACTATTAATTCTAGAATAAATAATTTAAGAAAACAAAATGAAGAATTATCAAATGATGAATTGGTAATTTTAGCAATGGAAGAATTCGATAATAAGAATTTTAGATTTTTTTATAAAAGTGTACCTCTAAAGGAATATTGTGAAAGTCATCCTGAAATAAATTATAATACTATTAGAACATACATTAATAGAGAAAAAGAAAAAAATCCAGAATTATCTGATGAGGAACTAATTGAACAATATTTAGATAAAGAACACAAAGGAATTTATAAATATTATTATTTAGGAATACCACTAAAACAATATTGTGATGAAAATAATTTAAGTTATAGAAACCTAATTACATATATGAGCAGATATAGAAATACTGATAATTTTAAAGGATTAAGTGATGATGAATTTGTTGAAGCAATTATGGATCAATATCAACCATTTGAGCCTAAATATCTATATAAAGGACTAACTTTAAGAGAATATTGTATTCAAAATGATTTGTCATATTATAGTGTAGTATCATTTGTAAAAAGGAGATTAGCAAAAGGTAGTACGAAGAGTATTGATGATTTAATCGATGAAGGTATAAAAACAATAAACAGATATGGAATAATTTATTATTATAAAGGCATACCTTTAAAAGATTATGCCGAGCAAAATGATTTAAATGCAAGTTCAATTCGTTGTGCTATTTTAAGGAAACAATTAAGAAGTAATAAACCACTTCAAGAAATTATTAATGAATGTGTTGAATCTTATCAAAAGTTTTCTATCAAATATTACTATAATGGAATACCACTTCTGACTTATTGTAATAGCATTGGTTTAAATTATAATACAGTAATTCAAAAATATTTATATGAATATGCAGATAAAACTGACATTGGTATAGATGAAACAATAAAACAAATTGTAGATTATTATATAGAACATCCACCATTAAAAACTAAGTATTATTTCAATGATCAATCATTAACAAAATTTTGTGATGTAAATGGATATCCATATTTAGCAATTTGGAGAAGAATTAAGACACTAGAATCTAAAGATAATTTATTAAATAATGATCAAATTATAGTTTCAGCAATAAAAAAATATGAAGATAGATTAGAAATAAATAAAATTAGTGAGATATTTGATAAACTAAAAAGTAATAAGAAAAATGATATTAGCGAAATAAAGAATATATGTACTTTCTTGAAAATTGATTTTGAAAATGTAAATGATTTAGTTAGTATGGACTTTTCATATAATCAAGCAATTAATATGATTTGGTATTTTTCTGATAAAAAGACTAGTAATGATTATAAAATGATTACTGATAAAAAAATAAAAGATATTTTTACTTTAATTGATAATTTAAAAAATTCTAAAAAGGATATTGAACAATTTGAATTGTATGATTTAATAGGAATATATAAAAGCGAATTATATGATTCAAGAAATGAAATATTATTAAGACAAAAAAAATATATTTATAAAACACTCCATTCATTATGCAATGGTTATGAAATTAAAGTTAATAATAGTAATTATGAAGATTTTGAAAGCGAAATTAAATATTATCTACTAATGGTAATAAATAGGACTAATTTAAACATTTATGGACAAATGATTAAATATATGGATCTAACTGTAAAAGGTTATTTTAGAACTTATCTAAAAAAATATAGGAAACAAAATAATAGTTTATCATTAGATGATACTAAATATTCTAGTGATAAAGGTACAAGAAAAGAAAAATCAAGGATTGATTATATTTCTGATCCTAACAATCCATATGAAACAACTGAAAACACTTTATTTAGTTCAGATATGATGAAAGTATTATCATCATTATCTCCTGAAGATTTATCTCTTATTATGTTAAAATATCAAGAAAATTATAGTGATGAAGATTTATCAAATCATTTCAATTTAACACTTGATGAAATAAAACAAAAAGAAATAGAAATCCTATCATTATTAAAAAATGATGATGGCGTTAAAGTATTAAGAAAAACAAGAAAAGATAATTAATAAATTTATTAAAGAGCGCCTATGAAACTTTAGAAGCCTTAGGTCTTTTTAATTTTTATCAAAATAATTTATCAAATTAGTAAAACTCATGGTATAATATTTATAGAATTAAATTGTTTATTTATTTGTTGTGATGGTTTCGGACTATCTTAACTATCGCACCATTGGCGAATCTGTTCGAACTATTCGAACTTTGATATATAGAATCAATCAGAAATGATTGATTTTTTCTTTTTATGAAAAAGTCAACCTAAAAGAAAGGCTGGTGTATATGATTAAAATTATTAAGGAAGAAATAGAAATTGAAGAATCATTAGAATCAAGATTAAAGATTATATGTGATTTTTGTAATACTACTCCAACAATAATAAACGGAAGTATTAGAAGAGTAGAACATACAAATCTTACTTATATTGAACTACATAGAATTATAATTAATGATATAACTTTTCTAGTTTTTAATTATTTTAACGAAATATTTATTGAAAACTTAAATAATAAAATTAAATTATCTTAATTAGAAAATTATTTAAAAAATATTTTAAAAGCATGTTATAATATTTAACAACAAATGGAGGATTAAAATTTATGAAAAAATATAATATATATAGTTTGTATGTAGTAGAAGTTCAAAATGGTAATGATACTCAATATTTAATTTGCAAACATAATGAATTGAGTAATACCTATGTAGAAATCTTCACAAATGAAAAAGTAAAAGTTACAAATAATTCAAGTGTAGAACAGCTTTCTAATTATTATTCCGTTTTAGCACAGTGCAATTATACCACTGGGAAACCATTGATGTTAGATAAAAAAGAAATATTAAGAAAATACATAACAATTAATAGTAAAGTAAGTTTTGAAAAAGGTGAAGCACTTTTTCAAAATGGCAATAATGTAATTAATGTACAACAAAGAGTATTAAGAAAAGATGTGAATAATTAAAAAAAATAAGGACTAGTAGAGAATTATAAGAATAGGATTTATTTTGTTCTTTTTCTATATATAGAAGTGAGGTGGATATAAAGATGAAAGTTAGAACAACGAATGCTTTGATGAAATATTTAAGGGAAAAACATAATATTTCCATTGAGGGTACTAAAGATAAAAAGAATTTGAAAAATATAGGTTATTATCATGGCTATAAAGGTTATAGATATATTAATAATCCACAAAATAGAATAAATTTATCTAGTTTTGATGAAATAGTTTCAATAGTTGATTTTGATTCTAAATTAAAAAGCTTATTATATCCACAAATAATGCAAATATAAACGATTTCAAAAAATATTGTACTTCAAATATTAGTTGAAGAATATAAAACTGATGAATTTAATGTTATTTATGAAAATGGTATGACTGATTATAGAAATAGTAATACTAGTGAAGAATATAAAAAGAAAATGAAACAAAGATTATCAGTACAAAATAATATTTATTCTTCATTATCTAGAAGTTATAATAATGAAAATAAAATTGTTAGTCATTTTTATTCAAGAGATAGACACGTTCCAATTTGGGGTATTTTTGAAATAATTACATTAGGAACGTTTGCAGATTTAATTAAAAGTTTAGAATTTAAAGTTAGAAACAAAATTGATAAAAAAATGAATATAAATATTGCATTCGATACTAATGCTAAATTTCCTGAAAAGATTATGTATTTAATTAAATCATTAAGAAATTCAATCGCACATAATGATGTAGTTTTTGATGTAAGATTTAAAGATGGAAAAATTGATACCAAGTTATGCAAATATCTAGAAAATGAAATTGGTTGTACTGGAATAGACTTTAATACAATTACTGATTATGTCCTTGTTATTTCAGTGTTATTAAAAAAGTATGGAATAACTAAAACAGAAATTAATAAATTTATAAATGATTATGAAAGGATAATTGAAGAGTTCAGAAATAAAATTTCTATTAGTATTTATAATAAAATTATATATTCAGATATACAAAGAATAAATTATCGGCTTTACGAAATTTCATAAAAAATTAATCAAATTATTGTATAATCTTTGTAATTATGGTATATTATAAATGTGAATGGCGATGGTGTATCTTCGGATCCCATCTGAGCAAGTTGGATGCGTCTGGCTTGCTTTTTTGTTTTAAATAATGTAATATTATATATGAAATGTGCCTAGAAAACTTTAGAAGATCTAGGTCTTTTTCATTTTTATAAAAATTATTTATAAAAGTAGTAAAAGTCATGGTATAATGGTTGTAGAATTAAATTGTTTATTTTGTGTAATGGTTTTGGAATATCTTAACTATCGCACCATATTGATACTAAAAATACTCTCGATTTAATTGAGAGTATTTTTTTGAATTAGAATAATTAAGATGTTTTCTTATATTCTTTTCTAGTCAATAATCTTGAAAGTCTTTTTAATTTTTTATCGCTTTTAATTTCTATTTTTTCATTATCATCATATTCTATAGGGTATTCAATATTATCTGGTAATTCAAATTTTAAATATTTTTGTTTAAACCAAAGTGCATCCCTTAATGAATATATTTTGTATTCTTGTTTCAAGATATCATTTTTATTACTTTTTTCAGAATCAGTATTTTCCATTTTTATTTTTTCTAAATTTGCTTTTTGTATTAATTTAATTACGTCATCTTCATCTATATTCTTTATATCATCATAATTAACTATAAAATCTAAATTACTAAAAAACTCTATATCTTTTAGACTACTAAAAAGTTCAAATTCATATATATTTTCATCATTGATATTTATAAGTTTTAGATGATCAACATTTTCAGTATTATTTACCACAAAAGCAATATCAATCTTTTGCACATATATACCATTATCGCATATAATCTTCAAATTTTTACCTTCTTTCAAACTATTATATAATACTACAAATTTAAAAATAAATGTAGTAAATAAAATCTAAAAAATATGTAAAATTTTGTTTGCTTAAATTATTTGACAATTCTTATTACTTGTGCTATTATAATGGTCGTTATTTTCGAAGAGGGGGAGTCTTTTATGGAAGAAACTAGAAAATCAACTGTAATTAGGGATTTAATAATAAAAATATTTCTAATACTTTTATTCGTATTTTTAATAACAATATTATTTCCTATGCCTAACTTAACTGCATTTTATGATTCTGTATTTAATAATAACGTACAAAGCATGAAAGATGCTGCAGATAGTTATTTTACTAAAGATAGAATGCCTGAAAAAGTAGGAGATACAGTAAAATTAACACTTCAAGATATGCTTGATAAAAAATTAATTTTACCATTCTTAGATAAAGATGGTAACGAATGTGATACTAAAAAATCATATGTTAAAGTAACAAAAGAAGAAAAAGAATACAAACTTGAAGTTCATTTATCATGTCCTAATAAGGAAGATTATATTATTGAACCAATTGGATGTTATAATTTTTGTCCAGAACAAACAGTAAATTGTAATTGTTCATGTAGTGGTGCACAAGAAGAACAACCAACAACATCAGATGATGGTAAGGTTACTGTAAATAAAACAAATCCAACACCAAGTAATAATAATGATGGTGGTAAATACAAATTACAATATTTATATACAAGAACATTAACTGATATGAATTGGAATACTGGTAATTATCAATCAAATAAAGAAGACGAAAATGATAATGTAAGATTAGTAGATACTAAGAAACAATATACAGGTCAAAAGAAAGTATCTGCTGGATCAACACAATATAAACATATAAAATATGCTTATAAAGATAATTGGTCAGTAGTAACAGATTGGACTGATGAAGTTAAACCTATAACAGATAAGTTCAAATTATATGCAACAAGAACATTATATACAGGTTATAAAAAAGTAACTAAAGATGTAATGAACTATAAACATATAAAATATGGTTATAGAGATAACTGGGTAATTGATACAGGTTGGACTTATGATGTAATCCCAGAAACAACAAAAATTAAATTATATGCAACAAGAACATTATATACAGGCTATAAACCATATGTTGAAGAAACAACAAAATATAAACATGTTAAATATGCAAATAAAGATACATGGACTGAAACAGGATGGTCAACAACTAAAAGAACTGAAAATAGTAATACTAAGTTAGTTGATACTAGATATACAGTTAGAAAAACAGTTCAAACAACTAAAGGTTCTTGGTCAGATTGGATAAAAGAAGGTGTTTGGAGAGATTCAAAACCTGCTGATTCAAGTTCTAAACAATGGTATGGACCATATAATGAAAAAACTACAAGTTCTTGGAAAACAATATATGATTCATGGAGTTCAACACAAAAAATGAATCCTGTATCAGGAAATAGAAGATATGAATTCTTATATTCACAAGAAGATCCTTGTACAGATGCATGTAATGGTAATTCTGCTGTAATGAGATATTATTATAGAGTATATGAACTTCAAGAATCTAAACAATATATGTATTACTATAGAACATATTCTGAAACATCATCTACATCAACAGATGAAAAGGTTGTATCAAATCCAAAATCATATACAGATAATGGATATACAATTGTGAAAACAGAATATAAATATAAAATAAAATCAAGTGATAATGAGATTGTTGATACAAAATGGACAAATTCGAAAACATCACCATCAGGTTATGTATATGCTAATGAAAAGAAAATAACTAAAACAACTAAATATAAAGCATTAGATAAATGGGTTACAAGTAAAGAAAAATTAGGTGAATATACATCTTACGTAAAAACTAAAAAACAATATAAATATAAAAGAAATAACCCAGAAAAATATGTTATTGGTACAATATGGACTACATCAAAAACATCACCATCAGGTTATGAATATACTGGTGAATATACAAAGACAACAAAAACAACTTATGAACCATATAATAAATGGGTTACTAATAAAGACAAATTAGGTGAATATACATACTATATAACAACAAAAACTCAATATAAATATAAACAAAATAATCCAGAAAAATATATTGAATCAACAATATGGACAGATTCAATAAATCCACCTGCTGGATATACATATACTGGAGAATATAAAACAAATAGTTCAACATCATATGTAGATTTAGGTTATTGGGTTGATGATATAAAAGACTTAGGTGAATATACACATAATGTTAAAACTAGAAAATTATATAGATATAAATATAGAACAGTAATAACAAAAACTGAAAGCAGATGGTTTGATAGTAATCCTGGTGGAGACTGGGTATATGCAAATCAAACAAGAAAAGTGAGAGTAAACTAATTACTTTCATTTTTTTTTATGATAAAATAATTATTACGGAGGCATAATATGGTAATAAGTGTACTTGTAGAAATATTATTTAATAATAAAGAAAAGACTTTTGATTATTTAGTTTCTAAAGATTTAGAAGATAAAATAGAGATAGGAAAAAGAGTATTAGTACCATTTGGTAAACAAAGTCTAGAAGGATTTATAATTGATATAAAGAAAAATAGTGAATATGATTTAAAAGAAATAACTAGTATTATAGATGAAGAACCAATACTTAATGAAGAACTGTTAAATCTTGGAAAAGAACTAAAAAAAGACTTAGTATGTAATTTAATATCAATATATCAAGCAATGCTTCCATCAGGTTATAAAGCAAGTGCTAAAACTAATATTAATGTAAAAAAAGAAAAATATGTAAAATTAGCAAATATAAAAGAAGCACAAGAATTTATAACTACATCAAAAGCACAAAAACAAATTGAAGTAGTAGAAGATTTATTAAAAAATAAAAAATCATTAAAATCAAAATATCAATCAAATATAATAAAAGTATTAAAAGATAAAGGTCTTGTAATAGAAGAAGAAAAAGAAAAATATAGATTAGATAATAGTTATAAAATAGAACCTCTTTTAAAATTAAATGAATATCAAGAAGAAGCAATAAATCAAATAGAAAATAGTAAGAAAGATGTAATTCTTTTAAATGGTGTTACTGGATCTGGTAAAACAGAAATATATATGCATTTAATAAATAAACAAATTTCTTTAGGAAAAACAGCAATAATGCTTGTTCCGGAAATAAGTTTAACACCTCAAATTATTAATAGATTTAAAGTACATTTTGGAAATAAAATAGCAGTTTTTCATAGTGCACTTTCTGAAAGTGAAAAATATGATGAATACAGAAAAATAAGAAGAGGAGAAGTATCTATTGTAATAGGTGCTAGAAGTGCAATATTTACACCACTTAAAAATATTGGAATAATAATAATTGATGAAGAACATTCTAGTACATATAAACAAGAACATAATCCTAGATATAACGCAATAGATGTTGCAATTATTAGAGGTAAATATCATAATGCAAAAGTAGTATTAGGAAGTGCAACACCTCAAATAGAAAGTTATGCAAGAGGTAAAAAAGGTTATTATGAACTTGTATCATTAACAAAAAGAGCAAATAATGCAAGTTTACCAAAAGTAACAATAGTTGATATGAAAAATGAGGTAAAAAAAGGTAATAGTTTATTTTCAGAAATATTAAGAGAAATCGGATTAAATACATTCTCAAAAGATGAAAGAACTTCACAACAACAAGCAATATACTGTGAGCAAAATAATTTAACTGTAAGCAAAAAGAATCTACAACCAGGTGATATATTATTTTACAATAATACTAATTGCAGCAATATCAAAAAATATGGACATTGTTCAAGAGCATTAGAAAATGGAATGCATGTCCATCATGTTGCTATATATATAGGCGATGGAAAAATTATGGAATCAACAAGTGGAGTTAACAAAGATTATGAACATGCAGGAGTTAGAATTTATAATTTAAGTCAAAGTAGTACATATTATGTATATAGTGCAGCTAGGGTTTTAGGAATAAAAAGACCAGTGACACCAGAAAATCCAGATATACCGGAAAACCCGGACACTCCGGAAAATCCTGATAATAAAGGCGACCAAGAAAATAATAATCAAACTAACAAAGACGATAGAGTGGATAACGGCAATATAGAGAATAACGATGTTAAAAATGAAGAATAATTTGATTGGTCAGATTACATATTAAATA
>OGFG01000672.1_pt1 | contig 39626 bp, 35 predicted proteins | sample 1570761 | NCBI WGS metagenome assembly OGFG01 (sample SAMEA2581938, study PRJEB24529) | metagenome | biome: Human gut stool | place: China | collected 2011
CGAGAGCTCTGTGGCCGCCGGCATCCGCCGCATTGAGGCTGTCACCGGCCGCAACCTGCTGATCCGCGCCAACCTGCAGGAGGCTATGCTGCACAACGTGGCCAATACTCTGAAGGCTAACAATGTCACCGCACTGCCTGTCCGCGCCGAGGCTGTCATGGCTGAGAACAAGGCCATGAGCAAGGAGCTGGAAGAGCTCAAGGCAAAGATCGCCGCCTCCAAGGTGGACAGCCTGTTCAACAACGCTGAGGATGCCGACGGCGTGAAGATCGCCTCTGCATACTTTACCGGTACCACCGGCGACACCCTCCGTGGGATGTGCGACAGCATCCGTGACAAGGCCGTGAACCCTGTGGTGGCTGTGCTGGTAGGCAAGGCCGAGGATAAGATCACCATGGCTGTCACCGTCAACAAGCTGGCACAGGAAAAGGGCCTGAAGGCTGGCGTGCTGGTCAAGGAGCTGGCTGCCATTGCCGGCGGCAAGGGCGGCGGCAAGCCCGACTTTGCAATGGCTGGCCTGAAGGACGAGACCAAGATCGACGAGGCACTGGCTGCTGTAGGTGCCATCGTCAAGAAGGCACTGGGCGAATAAGGCAAAGATCAGGAAGGAGTGTTTCCCATGGAAGATTGTCTGTTCTGCATGATCGCGGAGGGCAAGATCCCCTCCAAAAAGCTGTACGAGGATGAGCAGGTGGTGGCGTTTTACGACATCAACCCGCAGGCCAAGGTGCATTTCCTCGTCATTCCCAAAAAGCACATCACCTCGGCCGCTGCGCTGACCGAGGAGGACGGTGCTCTGCTGGGCCATATTTTTGCCGTCATCGCAAAGCTGGCCAAGGAGCAGGGGCTGGAAAATGGCTACCGCGTCATTTCCAATGTGGGCGAGGATGCCGGCCAGACCGTCAAGCATCTGCACTTCCATGTTCTGGGCGGTGAAAAGCTGCCCGTCTGATGCCGATTATGAAAGGGAGAATTTGATTATGGCTGACACTTATACCCTGCATGTTGCAGGCCTGACCCGTGAACTGACCATCTGCAAGGTGAACGACCACATGGACATTGCGGCCTTCATCATGCTGGGCGACGCTGAGCTGACCGTGGCCGCTGCCGCCGAGCTGCTCAAAAAGTGCCCGGAGTTTGACATCCTGCTCACCGCTGAGGCCAAGGGCATCCCGCTGGCCCACGAGATGAGCCGTCAGAGCGGCAAGCCTTACGTTTGTGCACGCAAGGGCGTCAAGCTGTATATGCCGGACCCCGTTGTGGTGGAAGATCAGTCCATTACCACTGCCGGCAAGCAGAAGCTGGTCATTGACCGCAAGGAGCTGGACAAGATGAGCGGTAAGCGCGTGCTGGTGGTGGACGACGTGATCTCCACCGGTGGCTCCCTGAAGGCACTGGACGATCTGGCAGAACAGACCCGGTGCACCATCGTGGGCCAGGCTGCTGTTCTGGCCGAGGGCGACGCAGCAGAGCGCAAGGATATCATCTTCCTGGAGCCGCTGCCCCTGTTCTTCCACTAAGCCGCCATGCGACGCCCGCTCTGCGTATTCTGCGCCGGAATGCTGGGTGTTGCGTTAATATGCGCTTTTTTGCCGCAAACGGAACTTTTTGTGCCGTTTGCGGCATTTTTTGTAGCCGTCTGCCTGCTGTTGTGCATCCCGGACCGCACCCGCAAAGCATCGCTCTGCCTGCTGCTGGGTGCGGCGGCCGGGCTGGCTGCCGCGAGACATACCAATGCCCGTCTGGAACAAACGCTGGAAAAATACGCCGGGCAGACGGTAGCATTGACGGCAGAAGTGGAATCGGTGTCGGCATCCTATTATCCGGGTATCGTGGATGCGGTGCTGCGGGTGGAACGGGTCAACGGCCGGGCGGCAGAGTTCCGGGTGGAATGCGATACTCTGCCGGTCTGTGAAGCCGGGGAGCGGGTGGAGGGGCGTTTTGCACTGAAAGCGCCGGAGCCTGCCGACCGTACAACCCTCTTTGCCGATGGCGCGGCCCTGCTGGCCAAAGAACCCCAGGCCTTTGCCCGGCTGGGGCAGGGCAGCAGCTTCCGGGCACGCACCAGCCGCCTGCAAAAACGGCTCAGTGCCAGCCTGCGCGGTGAGATGAACGAGGATGCCGGCGGGGTTCTGGCCGCCATGACGGTGGGTGATCGGAACTATCTTTCTTCCGCCCTGCGCAGCGCCTACCGGGGCGCGGGCCTTTCCCATGTGCTGGTGGTCAGCGGGATGCACGTCTCCATTCTGTGCGGGGACGTGTTCGGGTCGGTGTTCGGCCGACGCAGGCGGGAACGCAGTTATCGCAGCCGCCGGGTCAAGGCACTGTTTACGGCCTTCCTGGCGCTGCTGCTGGCAGGGGTCACCGGTTTTACGCCTTCTGTCTGCCGGGCGGCTGTGGCGGTATGGGTCAGCGCACTGGGTGTGTGGGTCTATGGCGCATCGGACGCTCTCACCTCACTGGCGGCGGCGGGCATCCTGATGACCGCCCGCAACAGCTATGCCGTGTGTGATATCGGCTTTGAGCTGTCGTTTGCCGCTGTGTTGGGTACACTGGCCGGTGCGGAGCTTTCCCGTCACCTGCATGCACTCTTTGCAGCGCACGCGACCCGGAAGAAAAAGCCCTCTGTATTGCAGCGCATCCTGCGACATGTCCGCAGCAGCCTGACCGAGACGGTGTGCATCGGGGTCTGTGCTTCGGCAGCTGCCTTTCCGGTTCTGGTGCTGCGGGGCCTCAGCGTCAGCATTTATGCAGTGCTGTCCGGCGTAGCAGTGCTTTGGATGGTCAAACCCATGATGCTTCTGAGCCTTGGCACCGCTTTTGCGGGGCTGGTCCCGGCAGCCAGGCCGTTATATACGATGATTGGCAAAGCGGCGGAATTTCTGACCGGTCTGCTGAATCGCTGGGCCGTGTGGGTCAGCGCCAAGCCTGGCGCGGGGCTGTATTTTGACACAAACTATGCAGCCCTTGTCTGTCTGCTGCTGATGGCTCTGTGCGGGCTGGCACATCTCTGGAAGGTGCGTCTGCGGGTGGCTGTGCCGGGCCTTCTGCTGACGGCAGCCCTTGCCATTGGCGCAGGCAATGCCCTGTGCCGGGATGTGGTGCACATCGACCTTGTGGGCAGTGCCAACAGCCCGGCGGTGGTGGTCAGCCAGAATCACACAGCCGTGGTGCTGTTCCGGGGTGGGGCATCCACTCAGCGGGCGTTGGAAAACCAGCTGGCCCGCCGGGGCGTGACCACGGTGGAACTGCTGGCAGATCTGCGTCTGGACCCGGAAAATGCCTGCACGCTGCCTGCCCGGACGATGTGCCGAGTGGCAGTGCAGCCGGTGGGAAGCGCCGTCACCCGGCAGACGCAGACCGCAGCAGTGGAGACCCTGCGTACCCGGTTCGGCTGCCTTGTGCGGCTGACCATCGGGGAGCAGCAGTTCGTGACCGTGAGCGGAACGGTGACGCTGGCCGAACCGGTCCGGGCGCAGTGGCTGCTGGCGTCTCCGGCAAAACCGGAGGCCGTGCAGTGGGAACAGCTGCTGAGCCGGAGTGATCATTACCAATGGATGCAGGGCGGGGAAGCGGTATATGCTTCCCTCAGCCTGCGCCCTTCCGGCGGCTGGCGGGCAGAGTGATGCTTTGCAATCCGGCCGGAATGTGGTACACTATATGGGTATTATAACAATTCATCCGAAAGGGGGCCGCGGGTTTGGCGACCGAGGCAAAACTCCGGCAGCTGGCCGACAAAGGCTGCCCGGTGTACTATTTTTATTCCACAGAGCGGTATCTGGTGCGGCAGGCGGTGAATGCGGCTGTCCGCATCCTCTCGGCAGACAGTGACGAGGACGCAACCGTGCTGGACGGTGCGGCTCCGGAAATCGAAGGACTGATCATGGCGGCGGGCACCATCTCTTTTTTTGGCACCCGCCGCGTGGTGGTGCTGCCGGAGGTGGACCCGGGCGCATACGGCGCAAAGGATCTGGATGAGCTGTGCAGTACGCTGGCCAGTCTGGAAAATGCGGTGGTGGTGCTGGGCAGTGTGTTCCCATTGGAGCGCAGCAAGCTCAAGGCCGGGAAATCGGCCCAGAAAATCATTGCCCAGTGCAAGGCCATCGGCTACGTTGAAGAGCTGGCCAAACCCCGTCCCTTTGAGCTCAAGGCCATGATGATCGACCGGGCAAAGGCACAGGGAACCTCACTGCCGGACGGCGCGGCTGCTGCGTTGCTGGAACGCTGCGGCGAGGATCCATTTTTGCTGGAAAACGAGGTGGACAAGCTCTGTGCGCTGTCCGGCTACCAGACCGTGACCGCTGCCATGGTGGCCGATATGGGCACTGTGAGCCTGGAAGCCGATGTGTTTGAGATGATCCGCATGATCACCGCCAAAAACGCCACCGGTGCCTGCAAGAAATTGCAGACCCTTCTGCGCCTGCAGCAGGAGCCCATTGCCATCACGGCGGCCATGATCGGCAGCTATGTGGATCTGTACCGGGTCAAGCTGGGCGCGGCCCGCAAAAAGAACTACAGTACGGTGTTCAAGGACTTTGGCTACAAGGGCAGCGATTACCGGCTCAAGCGCTCGGCCGAAACGGCGTCGCACTATACGCTGGGGCAGATCGAAGCCTGCCTGCAGGTGCTGCTGGAGCTGGACCAGAGCCTGAAGAGCCAGCCGGTGGAAGAGCAGATCTTGTTGGAAACGGCGCTGTGCCGGCTGGCCATGGCAGGGAGTGGACGATGATGCAGAATGAAATGATCCATACCAGCCGGGTGCTGATCGTGGAGGGCAAATACGATGCCGCCCGCCTTGCGCACCTGACCGATGCCATGATCCTGCTGACGGATGGATTTGGCATTTACAAAGACAAAAAGCGCCAGCAGCTGTTCAAAGCGCTGGCGCAGAAAAACGGGCTGATCCTGCTGACGGATTCGGATGCGGCGGGCTTCCGCATCCGGAACTACATCACGAATCTGGTGGGCGAAAAGAACGTGGTGCAGGCCTATGTGCCCGCCATTCATGGCAAGGAAAAGCGCAAGGAGCAGCCCGGCAAGGAAGGTTTGCTGGGGGTGGAAGGTGTGGAGGATGCCATCGTTCTGCAGGCTCTGCGGGATGCCCTCGGGGCTGAGGCAGGCGCAGCGCCTGCCCGCCCGGAAGGTCGGCAGATCACCTACACGGACCTGTACGAATGGGGGCTCTCCGGCAAGCCGGGCAGCGCAGAGCGCAAGGCAAAGCTGCTGAACGCACTGGGCCTGCCGCCGCGCCTTTCCAAAAAGGAGCTGGTCGAGGCGCTGAACCGGCTGTATACCTTTGAGCAGCTGGACGAGATCCAGGCAAGCGCGCTGACCGAATAAGGATTCCGAGACCGGCACGGGAGAAATGTTTCACTCCTGCGCCGGTTTTTTGTCCCAATGCTGGCGCAGCTGGCACAGCGCGTGGCTTTCCAGACGGGAAACATAACTGCGGCTGATGCCCAGCAGCTGTGCCGTTTCCAGCTGGGTCAGTGGCGGCTGCCCGGCCAGCCCGTACCGCAGCAGTAAGATCTGCCGCTCCCGCGCGGGCAGCGTTTCCAGCAGCTGCCGCACCCGGTGCAGGTCTGCCTTCTTCTCACAGCATTCCTCCATGCAAAAGCCGTCCTGTATCACGTCCGCTAAGGTCAGCGCCGAGTCCCCGTCTGCCTCCAAGGTTTCCTGTAAGGAGACGGTCTGCCCGCTCTTGCGCTCCCGCCGGAACTGCATCCGGATCTCGTTTTCGATGCACCGGCTGGCATAGGTGGAGAACCGCGCCCGGCGGGTGGAGTCGAAGGTGTCCACTGCTTTCATCAGGCCAATGGTGCCGATGGAGACCAGGTCCTCCTGGTCGCCGGGGAGGGCGTAGTATTTTTTGACGATGTGTGCGACCAGACGCAGATTGTGCCGGATGAGCTTTTCGCGTGCAGCGGCATCCCCAGCCCGCAGGGCAGCAAAGGCGGCCTGCTCTTCCCGGGCGGAGAGCGGTTTGGGGAAACTTCCGCTTTCCAGATGGAGCGCCAGAAACAGAAATTTTGTGGCGAAAAATTGCAGCAAGGTCAGCAGCACACGATATCCCTCCCGGTACATAGTTGTTAGATGGTATGAGCAAGGGCGCGGATAGATGCCGGAGGGCGCGGCAGGAGAGCGCTTGCAAGGCACAGGCAGAAGCTATCGTGAAATTTAAGCCGATCTATGATTGATGCCGAGACCGCCCGGACGAAAAATGTTCGGGCTTTTCTCATATATTCCAAAGTTGCGGTAGAAGGGTACACAAGCTTTATGGTATAATTTGAATACGAAAACTGAGTGATAAATCGGAAGTTGTGGAGGAAACAAACGTGGAAGATAATAAATCAACGAATGTCAAGAAAACGGTAAAATCAGGAATAACTTTTGGAAGTGCATTAGCTATGGTTATTAGTTATACAACGTGGAAGTCTGTCGGTTGGGCGATTTTTCATGGATTACTTAGCTGGGTATATGTCATATATTTCCTTTTGCGTTACTAAATTCCTGTTAGGCGAACTGATAAAATCCCTTTAGGAACTAAAAGGCGCACTTCTATACTCTCTATCGAGAGTAGTGCGTCCTGCGGAGCTTTATTCCCAGTCAACAGGAGAAAACTGCCCGACCGAGAATGCTTCGTCACTTTGCTCCGTCAAGGGAGCTACACTCCCTTACGACGCTAAAGCGGCTATCCCTTGTGGACTTGCCGTCCGAAAACGATTTTAACAAACCGTTCGCCGCCGGCAAGTTTGAAAAAGGACAGTTATGCACTGAAAAACATATCTGCAACTTGAAGTTGACAAAGTGCATTTCCCGAAAGATAGATAATGACACCTTGCTTTGGTAGAATTATGCTATCAAAACCAAAGGAGGTATCACCTATGAATTTAGGCGAAAAAATTTACAAACTCAGAAAAGAAAAAGGTCTGTCTCAAGAAGCTCTTGCAGAGTTTGTGGGAACAACCCGACAAGCAATCAGCAAATGGGAGAATAATCAAGGATATCCAGAAACAGAAAAACTGCTGTTGCTTTCAAATGTCTTTGAGGTATCCATTGACTTTCTGCTGAAAGATGAAAAAACGGAAAGTAGTGCAGATGAAAAAGGCTATTATGTAAGCAGAGAAATGGCTGTTGGCTATATCGCCAACGAGAAAAAGACTTGCAAATATTTTGGTGCTGGATTCGCCTTGTTTGCTTTAGCTGGAATACCCTACACCGTGTTTCAGACAACGACTGCATGGAAAGTGTTGGGTATGTCCATTTGCATACTTGCAGGAATTATTGCTCTTGTGGTTTCAATGTTCATTTCAAAAGATGAATACACAATTTTGAAAAAAGAGAGTTTGCTTTTTGATTATGAATTTCTAAAGGTACTAACTGACGAATATCGTTCCATGAAGAAAAAGAACATGGTTGTTGCTATCCCTTGCACAGTTCTGTTCATCATAGGTCTTTTGACACTCGCTATTACCGTTCGAGGAATAATTCCATGGACACACTATCATTCGCTTGTCTTTTTAGGATTGTCAGTCGGATTATTCGGCTTTGTATATTCTGCTGGAACTATGGAGGCGTATGAGATTTTAGTCCATAACGAGAAATATTCAAATAGCTTCTGGTTTAAGGTTAAGCGAAAAGCAAAATTAAAAATCGACAAATGGTAACACACAATAACTAAATATCAAAAAACTGACCGTTGACTGGTCGCAATCTGCGAAAAGTTGGCGGTCTTTTTTATACCTATTTTTCAAAAAAGGAGGTCAAACAGAATGGAAAAACCGAAAACCCTTGAACAGCTTCGGGCTGAAAAGGAACGAGCTGTGACGTAGCGTTTACCCGGACTGGTGCAAAGCGCAAGTACAGAATTGCCCAAACAGCAATTCTGGTGCTGCCGAAAGCGCAACTCTGGAACAGCCAAAACCGCAAGCAAATAAGACTGATAAGAATAAGACAGAGTGGAACGATCCTGACCCTATCTATTCCGGGGGCATCCGGGAGCAGCTTGAGGATTATTTTTATCAGTCTTTGGAGGTGAATCTTCTGCTCCGGCTCTGCCCGGACGAGGAGGACACCATCTACCAGATCGTGGACTTGCTTGTGGACACCTGTTCCACCAAACGCAAGCTGCTGCGGGTGGCAGGGGACGACAAGCCTGCGGAGGTCGTGCGCAGCCGATTTATGAAGCTGAATGCAGACCATATCCGCTTTATGCTGAAGTGTCTTGCGGAAAGTACCGCACCGGTACGGAATATGAAGCAGTATCTGCTGGCTGCACTCTACAATGCACCCACGACCATGCAGCTTTATTACCAGAACCAAACCAATCATGATTTATCGAACAGGGGGTGATGAAAATGTCGAAAAAAGCAACCACGATTGCCATCGTCAATCAGAAAGGCGGAACCGGCAAAACCACGACCTGCGAAAATCTGGGCGTAGGGCTTGCACGGGAAGGCAAAAAGGTGCTGCTGGTGGATGCCGACCCGCAGGGGTCGCTTACCATAGTCGCTTCGCTCCTATGGCCAGTTGTGCGCACTGCATGCGGATTCACAGTTGTCCGCTGCGCAGACATTGCCATCAGCATGGGTTGGCAACAGCCCGATGAACTGCCTGTTACGCTTTCTACCCTGATGGCAAAAGCCATGAACGACCAGTGCATCCCGCTCGGTGAAGGCATCCTGCACCATGCGGAAGGCGTTGACCTGATTCCGGCTAACATCGAACTGGCAGGGCTGGAAGTGGCCCTTGTCAACAGTATGAGCCGGGAAAAGATGCTCAAACAGGTGTTGGACAGCGCCCGGCGGGAATACGATTATATCCTGCTGGATTGTACGCCGTCTCTGGGAATGCTGACAGTCAACGCACTGGCCGCAGCAGATACCACTCTGATTCCGGTGCAGGCACAGTACCTTTCGGCAAAGGGACTGGAGCAGCTGCTGCAGACCATCCAGAAAGTGCGTCGGCAAATCAACCCGAAGCTGAAAATCGAGGGTATCCTGATGACCATGACGGACAGCCGCACCAATTACGGCAGGGAAATCGACGCGTTGATTCGGCAGGTGTACGGCAGCAAAATCCGGGTGTTTGAGCAGCCTGTTCCGCACTCTGTCCGTGCGGCGGAAATCAGCGCGGGGGGCAGGAGCATCTTTGCCCATGACCCGAAAGGAAAGGTGGCAGCGGCCTATCAATCTTTGACGAGGGAGGTGCTGGCCGATGCCGAAAAGCAACGCAAACTTGGCGCTGAAAGGTCTCGATGAGATGTTTTCCACCGAAGAATCCCGGCAGGAGCAAAAGCGGGAGCAAGTGCAGCAGATTCTCATCGAGGAGCTGTTTCCCTTCAAGGAGCATCCGTTCAAGGTGCTGGACGATGAGGCTATGCAGCGCACGGTGGAAAGCGTGGCACAGTAAGCGGTTCTGTGCCCGGCGGATATATCACTGAACCATGAACTTCATCAAAAAAGCGTTCGGAACGAACGCGCAGCCTGCAGCGGCACGATGCAGATCACAAAGGGTTTGGGAATTTCCAACAAGCATTTTGCGAAGCAAAAATGGCGTTTGTATAGACAGACGCCCTGCTTGCAGAAAGTGGATTTAAAGATTACTGAGAGAGAAAATAGACGGGTTGATTTTGTTCGAGGTTGAGATTATACTGTAATAGAGTATAGTTTAGCTTTCACTTATAGATGGAGAGATAACTTATGGAATATTTATCAATCAGTCAGGTGGCTGAAAAATGGAGGCTTTCCACAAGAAGAATTAATGTCTTGTGCTCAGAAGGACGAATTCTCGGAGCAACGAAAATCGGTTCATACTGGGCGATTCCAGAGGATGCGGAAAAGCCAGCTGACGCAAGAATTAAGAGCGGTCGCTACGCGAAGACAAAAGAAAACCAAGAAAGGGGTCGTACCAATGGCTGCAATCAATGATTTAATTAGCCAGATCCAAGATGAGACTCTTCGAAATAGAATTCAGAAAGAAGTGAGTAAAATGGCCAAGCAGAAGAAATTCGGCTTGGTCTTTGAAGAACATATGCCGGAAAGCACGCCTCTCTATGATATGCCTATCAAAAGAGGCTGTAATGTTATGCGCCGTGACAGTAAGGACGACAAATCCATCTATGTTGTGCTGAAGGTTGAAGGCGATACCGCTGTCTGCGTTAAGCCGGAACAGAAAGATGAAGCGGTCACCTTTGAGCTGAAGGATATCGTTCGTGTTGCGGAATTTGGAGAACCCATCTATCCCTATCTGAAACCGCTGGATTCAGTTTGCAATGCACCAGACAGCGACCTTTGGCACACGCTGATTGAAGCGGACAACTATCACGCCTTGCAACTTCTGGAATACCTCTATGCCGGAAAAGTTGACTGCATCTATATCGATCCTCCCTACAATACCGGCGCAAAGGACTGGAAATATAACAACGACTATGTGGACGGCAATGATGCTTACCGTCACAGCAAGTGGCTTTCCTTCATGCAGCGGCGTTTGCAGTTGGCAAAGAAACTGTTGAATCCGGCGGATTCTGTTTTGATTGTCACTATTGATGAAAAAGAATATCTGCACCTTGGTTGCCTGCTAGAGGAAATGTTCCCAGAAGCCAACATACAAATGATTAGTAGTACTATCAGCAGGAAGGGCGCAGCGCGAATGAACTCATTTACCAGAGTTAACGAGTTCATTTATTTTGTAATGCTTGGTGATTATGTTCTTGAACCTCTTGACGATGCTGATTATGCTAAAAAAGGAGAAACAATTCATTGGCAGTCATTTCGAAGAAGTAGTGCTGCTAATATTCGAACATCCAGACCATTTCAGTTTTATCCAATCTATGTTGATATTGAGTCTCGCAAAATTATCAAAATTGGGGATGCAATACCTCACGAGATGGATAGATTCTCCGTCGAGCAACTTGAAAACTGCGTTGCAGTTTTCCCTGTACGCGATGATGGCACCGAAATGATGTGGGGGATAACACCCGAAGAATGCCGCGTTCGAGCAGCAAAAGGATATATAAAAGCTGCAAAATATACGCCCAATAAGCCACAACAATTTGTAATGCAGTATTTAATGAGTGGCACCATCAAAGACATAAATGACGGAAAGATAACAGTAACTGGTTATGCTTCAGATGGAAGTGTAGAAGCTGAAAATTCGGAGACCCGGAATATAATGCCTAAATCTCAGTGGTCTTTTGACACGCATGATGCACGTGATTATGGCTCAAAAATATTAAAGACAATGCTTGGGGATAGATTTGATTTTCCAAAATCATTGTATGCAGTACATGATTGCCTTAACTACTTTGAAAAACGCAAACCCAACGCCCTTATCATCGATTTCTTTGCAGGCAGCGGCACGACTATGCACGCAGTGAATTTGCTCAACGCTGAGGATGGTGGGCACAGGCGTTGCATTATGGTGACCAACAATGAGGTCTCCGCAGATGAAGCGAAGATGTTGAAAGACAAAGGCTATCAGCCTGGCGATGCGGAATGGGAGAAACTCGGCATTGCCCACTATGTCACTTGGCCGCGCACGGTCTGCTCCATTAAGGGACAAGATGTAAATGGGAATCCTCTAAAGGGAGATTATCTTGGCAGCGAGCCTCCGATGCATATGGCGGACGGTTTCAAGGCAAATGCGGCATTCTTCAAACTTGGCTTCTTGGATCCGACAGCAGTTTCTCTTGGTATGCGCATTTCGGAAATGCTGCCTACGTTGTGGTTGAAAACTGGTGCAAAAGGAAAATGCCCGGAATTGACCGGAGAACAAGTTCCGGACATGCTGATCTTGCCGGAGAATCAATTTGCAGTCTTGATCAACGAGAATACATTTGCCGATTTTGCGGAGAAGCTTGCAGAACATCCTGAAATCCAAACCGTATTCTTAGCAACCGATTATGAAGTGAATTATCAATCTATGGTAAAAAATCTGAATGTTGAAAATGCGTATCAGCTTTACCGGGATTACTTGGATCACTTCCGTGTGAACAGAGGGAGAAACTAAGAATGATTTGTGAATTATTCCCATTTCAAAAACAGGCGGTCAATGAAATGCGCCTCCGCGTGGCGATGGCGCTGAATAACTATCGCATGCTGAAGATCCCTCAGGTGGTCTCGCTCCAGGCACCAACGGGTTCCGGCAAGACAATTATCATGTCTGCCCTGATTGAAGATATCTTTTACGGCTCAGAGCAGTTTACTGAACAGCCGGAGGCCATTTTTGTATGGCTTTCGGATTCTCCACAGCTGAATGAGCAGTCCAAGCAAAAAATCGAGCTAAAGGCGGATAAGGTCCGCATGGATCAGTGTGTAGTGATTTCAGATGAATCTTTCGACCGAGAGATTCTGGAGGACGGTCATATCTATTTCCTGAATACGCAGAAGCTTGGCAAGGCTGGTAATCTGAGCCGCCATTCGGATACGCGACAGTATACGATTTGGGAGACCATTGAAAATACAGCAAGAGAAAAAGCTGACCGGCTGTATTTCATTATTGATGAGGCACACCGCGGTATGCAGGGACGCCAGGCGGGAACGGCAACCACCATCATGCAGCGATTTATCAAGGGCAGCAGCGAGCAGAATCTGTCGCCCATTCCGGTCGTCATCGGAATGAGTGCAACTGCTGAACGTTTTAATTCCCTTGTTGGGCAGGCAACAAACTCTACATTGCATAAGGTTGTTATTTCCCCGGCCCAAGTTCGCCAATCTGGATTGCTCAAAGATCGTATTGTAATCACTTATCCGGAAGATCCAATCAAACACGGTGACATGGCCGTACTCCAAGCGGCGACAGACGAATGGCAGGATAAGTGCAAGCACTGGTATCAGTATACCTATGAGCAGCATTATCCCAATGTAAATCCTGTGTTTGTCATCCAAGTTTGCGCAGGTTCCGACAAGAAAATATCGGATACGGATTTGGATGATGTGATTGCGAAAATCGAAGAACGTATGGGCGACACCTTCAAGGAAAATGAAGTCGTGCATACCTTCGGTTCTACGGGCACATTGTCGATTCATGGATTGACCGTGCCGCATGTTGAACCTTCGGAAATTGCAGAAGATCGCCGGATTCGTGTGGTTCTCTTCAAAGAGAATCTGTCCACTGGCTGGGACTGCCCTCGTGCAGAAACTATGATGTCCTTCCGGCGTGCGGAAGACGCAACCTATATTGCACAGCTGCTCGGACGTATGGTTCGCACACCGCTTCAGTGTCATGTTCTCGTAGACGATTCCTTAAATGATGTGCGGCTGTTCCTTCCGTATTTCAACCAGGATACCGTTCAAAAGGTCATTGATGAATTGCAGGCAACCGAAGGCGGAGAAATCCCGACAGTTGTCGATGGTGAATCTCTGGAAGATCAGACCTATGATACATGGTCGGTTCACACCCAGCGAAAGAAAACGCAAAAACAGACGGTTGGTCAGCTGAGTATCTTTGATTACCCGAATGGCTTCCAAGAAGAGCCTGCTGCGGCACCTTCCACAGCAGTTGGAGATATGTCAAATTCTGGAGCTGTGGCAGCGAATCAAGGTGGAGCAGATTCAGAAATTTCCGCAGAAGGACAACACCAGACGATTCCGCTGGAAACAGTGTCTGGAAACGATGTACATGCAGGTCAAGAAATTGAGAAAACCAGTGGAGGAAATCAATCTGTGAATAAAGAGCAGCCAGTGCTGACACCAGCTGTATCGCAGATGTCGATGCTTCCAACAATAGATCGTGAAGGAATCACAAAGTTCATTAATGAACAGGGATATCTGACTTATATCGTCCGTGCGGTAAAAATCAACAGCTATTTGAAGTCGTTGATGAGCTTGGCAGGGCTGTTATCGCAGTTCAATATCTGTATTACGGCGGCTGAGGATGTGAAAAACGATGTTGCAGAACTTATCCGCAACTATGTGAATGGCTTGCACGATGCCGGAAAATATGACGAGCTTACAAAGCAAGTCATGGAGATGAAACTGTCTGTTCAGATATTCGATGTTTTCGGTGAGAAAATACAAAGCGATAACCGGATAGATATGTTTACTGCATCCGAGTCTGACCTTGATCGTCAGCTAAGAGTAGCAGACGCAAAAATGGGTGGATGCGGTTTCCACTTGGCATATGGGCGTAAATATATCGACTTCGACAATCCGAACGCCTTTAAGGTGGATTGCATTCTGTTCGCATTCGACAGCGAGTGTATTGCGGAATTAAATAAATACGCTGAGAAGAAGTTCCATGAATTGAACGACCAGTATCGTAAATATATTGTGGCCAAACCGGAGAAGTGTCAAAAGCAGTATAGCGATATTGTTGCTAACGGTGATGAAATCAGTAAGCACAACTTTACTCTTCCGGAGACAATCAGTGCCAAGGTTGAAGCAGATGGAATAAAGTACACGGATCATCTTTTTGCCAATGCAGATGGAATAGCAAAAATTAAGTTGAATGGCTGGGAACAGGCTGTTTTGGCAGAAGAGCAAAAACGAGAGGATTATGTTTGCTGGCTGCGGAATCCGTCCCGACAGTCTTGGTCACTGCGTATGCCTTATGAAATGGACGGAAAATGCAAGGAGCTTTATCCGGATTTCATCATTGTTCGCCGAGACCCAATTCTCAAGTACATCGTTGATATTTTGGAACCTCACAATCCGGATTTCAAGGATAACTTGGGCAAAGCTAAGGGACTTGCAAACTATGCTGCAAATGAACCAAGAATTGGCAGAGTGCAGCTGATACGTATTGGAAAAGACGCAGCAGGAGAAAATCGCTTTAAGCGGTTAGATCTTGCAAAAGGCAGTATCCGCAATAAGGTACTTGCCGCAATCAATACGGATGAGTTAGACCATATTTTTGACACAGACGGTGTGTTTGAAGACTAAATTAATTACACAGATAGGGGTTCATCATGGAACGTATCAACGCCACAACAGGCTCTTACAATTTTATAGATTTATTTGCAGGAGCTGGTGGATTGTCCGAAGGCTTCATCCAAGCGGGCTTTTCACCTGTAGCGCATGTGGAGATGAACCCATATGCTGCTCAAACATTGGAAACGCGAACGGGATACTATTATCTCAAAGCACAAGGGAAGCTTGATATCTACAAGGATTATATTAGCGGAAAAATCACCCGCGACGAATTTCTGCAACATATTCCCGAGGAGCAGCTACAATCCGTATTTTGCGAAACGATGTCAAATGAAACTCTTCCAAGGTTGTTTGAAAATATAGATAGGATCCTTACGCAAAGAGGCATCAAGCAAGTAGATGTCATTATTGGTGGACCGCCTTGCCAGGCATATTCTTTGGTGGGAAGGGCGCAAAGCAAGCATATGGAAATGCCGATGTCGGCGGATCCTAGAAATGATCTCTATAAGCTGTATGCGAGATTTCTCCAGAAATATCAGCCAAAGATGTTCGTTTTTGAGAATGTTATGGGAATCAAGTCAGCAAACGGTGGTGCAACTTGGCTGAAAGTCCAAGAAGCGTTGCGTTCCGTTGGCTATGAGATTGAATGCCATGAGCAGAACTCAAAGAATTTTGGTGTGCTGCAAAACCGAAGAAGAATGATCATTGTCGGGTGGCTGAAGAATAGCGGGCTTTCTTATCCGCAGTTTGAGCAGACAATAGCAGATGCTACGGTTAACGATATTCTCAGTGATCTGCCAGCGTTGCAGCCAGGAGAAAAATCGGGTGAATACAGATCAGATGATTTCAGCGATTATTTAAGAAGCACTGGAATCCGCAAGGATTCTGACATTCTGACGCATCATTGCGCAAGACCCAATAAAGACAGGGATATTGAGATTTATCGGCGTACAATTGAACTTTGGAATGATGGGCACAAACGGCTGAACTATAATGATTTGCCGGATGAACTGAAGACACATAAAAACCGAAAATCGTTTCTAGATCGATTTAAAGTTGTAGAGGGAGACGAGGCATACTGCCACACCATGTTGGCTCATATCTCAAAAGATGGACATTACTTTATTCATCCGGATATTGAGCAACACCGTTCGATTACGGTCCGGGAGGCCGCTCGCATCCAATCGTTTCCGGATGATTATTTCTTCGAAGGGCCGAGAACGGCTCAATTTGTACAAATAGGCAATGCCGTTCCTACGTTAATGGCTAAAGGCATCGCAGAAGGAATCGCCAATGAATTAAGTCAGGAGGGTATCGATGGAAAGCAATCTCCTACTTGAACAATATAGCTGGTATAAGAAGCAGCAATTGGCCAAGGCTCCATTTAAATGTCTGCTGAATGCGGATATTGAGCCAAATCCCCATCAGGTCAATGCCTTTTGCGCGGCCATTCAAGCATTAAAGACAGGCGGCATCATTCTGGCAGATGAGGTTGGTCTGGGCAAAACAATCGAAGCTGGGTTGGTGCTTAATTATGTTCTGGACAACGGAGCAAAAAAAGTACTGATTTCTCTTCCTGCTACTTTGAGAAAACAATGGGAAGTAGAGCTTTTGGAGAAGTTTGGTCGCCAAGCTGTTATTCTGGATCGGTACACGGTTGAGCATGACCTTGCCAATGTACGAACTCACCTCGGAAACGCAGATGAGGTTAGTATTGTCATTGCTTCCTATGATTATTCATCGAAACTAATTAAGCGCTTTCCTCATGTCAAATGGGACTTCTTGATTATTGATGAGGCTCATAATCTGCGGAATGTTTTTCATGGCACAAAGCGGGCAAAAAATCTTTATGATTTGACACACGGAATTCCTAAAATTCTTTTAACTGCTACGCCGCTACAGAATTCCCTTACTGATCTTCATGGACTGGTTTCTTTTATCGATCCTCGTATTTTCGGATCAGAAAAGGTTTTCAACCGTCGATTTGTGGATGGCTGTGATTATGAGGAATTGAAGCAAGAACTTCTTCCGGTGCTATATCGCACCCTTCGACGCGATGTCGGAAAATACATGGCCTTCAGCAAGAGAACCTGTATTACGGTCGATTTCCATTTAAGCGCAGAAGAAAAAGAACTCTATGATGTGACCAATGATTTTCTGCGTCGTGATCCGCTGTATTCTATTCCGAATGCGAATCGTGGGCTGATTATTCTTGTTATTCGAAAGTTGCTTGCATCTTCTAGCTTTGCTTTGATAGAGACCTTTGAAGTATTAGAAAAACGTCTTGAAAAACTCTATGAAGGTACAAAATCTGCGTATGCTCAAGAAGGCTTCGATTTATTCTGGGGGTTTGTAGAAGATGAAATCGACGAGGAAGGGTTCAACGAATACGATGATGAAGAAACAGCAGAGAAGAAACAGGCTATTCAGGTTGAGCTCAAGATTGTAAGACATATTCTTGAAATGGCAAGGGCTATAAAGACGAATGCAAAGATCGCCGCGTTGAGGGAAGCACTGAAATCTGCATTTGACCACCAGATTTCCGAGGGATTGAATCAGAAGGCTGTTGTCTTTACAGAGTCTAAGAGAACACAGAAATATATAGCCGCAGAACTAAGAAGATCTGGCTATAGCGAGGAAGATATCCTTCTCTTTAATGGTGACTTTGATGATGCCATGACGAAGGAAATCTTTCGAACATGGCAGGTCAAGAATTTTGGTAAAACAAACTATGGCAGAAGTGTGGAATATAAGCACGCGATTGTCGATTATTTCAAGAGTCATGCCAAGATTTTGATTGTTACAGATGCTGGTTCAGAAGGTCTAAATCTACAATTTTGCAGCACAATCATTAACTATGACTTGCCTTGGAATCCGCAGAAAATTGAGCAGAGAATTGGACGTTGTCATCGCTATGGACAAACTCACGATGTGGTAGCAATCAATCTGTTGAATACGGACAATGAAGCAGATCGCAGAGTATATGATATCCTTTCTAAGAAGTTTGAACTGTTCGAGGGCGTGTTTGGTGCATCGGATGTTGCGCTAGGCGCACTTGAATCTGGTGTGAGTTTTGAAAAGCGTATTCTGGATATTTATCAGAATTGTAAGAATATCACTGCGGTAAGGAAAGCATTTGCAGCTTTGAACAGGCAGCTAGATGCAAGGAAGAATGCTCATGCAGCAGAACTTCGCTCAATTCTGCTTACAGAAAGTAGAGAGGCGAAGGGGCAAGCGTTGGAAAAGACCAAGGCTGATATCGATAAATATCTACGTGATGTTGAATATTGGAACCAGTTTGAAGAACCAGAAGTGGATCACAAGCTACATTACTGGAAAATCGATAACTGGGGTGAAAAGATATTTGGTTCACATGGCGTTTTGTTTCTTGGAGCATTCATGGACAATACAAAACTCCTCTTCCCAGTTTTACTACTTTGTGATGAAAATGGTGAGTATATCAATTTTACTGAAGATGAGATTGTCTCCGCATTGGAGGAGGCTAATGATTCGGATGTTCGCTATTTTAAACCGACAGATGAAGAACAATCTTATTTTCACCGGATTTATGCCCGCTTGATTTCAGAAGTTCAGGATCAGCATGATAAAACTGTAGCTCCTACTATCGCATATAACAAGAAGAAGATTGAAAACTGGGTCAATGTCCAACAAGAACAGCTTCATGTTCAGCTTACTGATGCTCAAAAAGAAGTTGAGGAGTACATACTTGCTGAAATGGCGGCTACTGACACGCTGGAAAAAAAGGATATCCGAAAAAAAGCGGCTGAAGCGAAGAAAAAAATGGATAAGCTGCAACACGACCTGCCTAAGCGCAGAAAAGAGATTCAAGACGAGGCGCAGGCTGAAATTGATCGATTTAATCAGTCTCAGGAAATCAATCCATTGCTTCTGATTAACATTGTCCTTAAATTTTAACAGGAGGCACCACATGGCAGATAGATTTAAGTTTGCTGAGGTTCGCCAAGAAGTCATAGAAATGTTAAAGAAAGACTTGTTGGGACCGAGTAGTGAAAATGAAATACTGAATCAAAACCCGCGCTTTGAATATATCGTGGGTATGCTTGCGCCACAAACCAGTGAAAATGATTCGAATGAGCAGGAAGTCGATGGAGATGCTTCTTTCGAAGGGGATGCAGATTATACTGCGGGCGAAGACGATGATAATGAGCCGGTCTTTACAAATCGATTTAAAACACCGTCTTCCATTGGCATCAGCTTTTACCTAGAAAGTAGTACAAAATCTTTCAATGTGGATGTGACTTGGGGCGATTACACCAAAGCTTCTGATAAAACCACTAACAAAGAGGGAAAAAAAGTTGATGTAAGCACGTATACACGTCATCCGCAGAAAGAGACAGTTGTTATTGATCTGCAAGAGTTTAGTAAGACCAAAGAATACCCTTTGGTCTGTGATTCAAATGTTATTTTATATATTTCTAAAATCGGTCTCAAGCAGGGGTATACCTTGGTAACAGCTTATGTTATCAACAAGCGCAAAAATCCTGAGAGTGATATTGCTGGAATGATGTTCCAAGTCAACTTGCGTGCCTATTCCCAGGACAAAATGGATATCTTCGTGGCAGAACACATATGCAGAAAAATCCTTGCCGTCGATGAATTTTACTTTGCCCAGCGACCTATTTTAGGAAGGGGACGTGGTTGCGCAGCAACTTGGAAAGCCAATAAAAATGGACGTGCTTCTGAAATTGTATCGACATTTATTCCAGAGTACGAATTTCCAGGTGTTAGTGCTGCTTTGGAAGGATTTGACCCGTTCTTCTTCTCTATGAGAACTCTTTCTGTTGCAAAGAAAAAAGATGACATCATTAACCGGCTGAATGTCTTGGCGGACTCCTATGAGAATTGGATTCAGAAAAAATTGGTTCATGATTCAAAAATGGATGATGCTAAGTTCAAGAAAGAAATTGGCGACACAGTAATAAATAAATGTATAGAAGCTCTTGGAAGAATCCGCGCGGGCATTCAGCTACTTGTAGAGGATGATATTTCGTTTGATGCCTTTTGCTTTATGAATCGTTCTATGATTCTTCAAAGAAATATTATGAATTTCTCTAAGAAGCATGGAGCCGGTATCGAATGTGCCTTTAGGGATTTTGTGGATCCTCGTAATCCTTCCAATAATTTTGGATGGAGACCTTTCCAGATTGCTTTTATTCTCATGAATCTGAAAGGTATTGTAGATCCGGAACATGATAACCGTGAAGTCGTGGATCTTCTATACTTTCCGACTGGTGGAGGTAAAACCGAGGCATATTTGGGTCTTATGGCATTTGTTATTGCAAATAGAAGGCTGCGTGCTGACGAGAACGATGAATACAATCGTGACGGCGGTGTAACTGCAATCTTGCGTTATACTTTGCGCCTACTTACTACGCAACAGAGAGATCGTATCACCAAGATGATTCTGGCTGCGGAATTAATCCGACAAAAAGAATATCCGAAATACGGAAAAGAACCCATCAGTATTGGTTTCTGGGTTGGTGGTACTGTGACTCCGAACACCTTTAAAGAATTGGAAGAAGATCCGGAGGATCCAGCTAAAACAAGAAAAGCAAGAAGCAAGAAAAACTCTATCTACAAACAGCTGCTTACATGTCCATTCTGTGGGAAGCCACTTACAGAGGAAAATTTTTATATAGATATTCCTACAAAATCGGTTAGCATCTATTGTTCGGATGATAAATGCATGTTCTATAGGTATAAACCCAGCAATAAGATGAAAATCCCGGTTTATCTGGTAGATGAAGAAATTTATGCTAAGTGCCCGACCATTATTCTGTCAACAGTTGATAAGTTTGCCCGCCTTCCGTGGGATGTGAATACAAATGCTCTGTTTGGTCGCGTTGATAGAATTTGCAGTCGCGATGGCTATGTTGCTATTGGAGCGGACCATGCTCGGCATACTCGTACAGAAAAGTTGCCCACAGCTACGCTTAGATCGATTAAACCATTCCTTCCGCCGGAGCTGATTATCCAAGATGAGCTGCATCTTATCACAGGACCTCTGGGAACCGTATACGGTGCATATGAAACAGTTATTGAGGATCTGTGTTCCTACACGATTGGAGGTAAGAAAATCAAGCCAAAGTATGTTGTTTCTACGGCAACTATCAAAAATGCTGCTGAGCAGACAAAATGCTTATATGGCAGAAAAGTAACTGCGCAATTTCCACCAAATGGGTTTGAAATCGGTGACAGTTTCTATATTCGTGAGGTACCGGTCGAACAAGATCCGTTTAGAAGATACGTTGGTGTCTGCGCACCAGGTCAGTCTGTAAAGACAGCTTTGCTGCGTGTATATTCGATTATCCTTCAAAGTGCTTATAATCTTTCGCTGGATGATGAGTACAAGGATGTTATTGACCCTTACTATACCCTTGTTGGGTATTATAACAGTATTCGAGAACTCGGCGGTGCCGTTCGATTGCTACAGGATGATATTCCTGACAGAATTCAACGTATTAAGAAAAAATATGGAATGAGTAGGCAGCGTTTCCTTAATCATAAGGTTGAAATTACTTCTCGCATGCCTTCTTATGACATTCCGAAGAAACTAAGTCAGTTGGAAACTCCATATACAGATAGCAATTGCCTAGATACGGCAATTGCAACTAATATGATTGCTGTTGGTATGGATGTGGATCGGCTTGGTCTCATGGTGGTAACTGGTCAACCGAAGCAGAACTCCGAATATATTCAGGCAACTAGCCGTATTGGACGTTCTTATCCAGGCTTAGTAGTTACTTTATATAACCCTTATCGACCTCGTGACTTGTCTCATTATGAGAATTTTACTGGTTATCATGCACAGCTGTATCGCTTTGTTGAAGGCACAACTGCGACACCATTTTCCGCGCGTGCAAGAGACCGCGTGCTGCATGCGCTGGTTATTTCTGCAATTCGTTTGCATTATCCGGAATTTGCAAGCAATGATGGAGCAGCAGCTATTGATAAGCTAACCGATGAGCAGCTTAATGAAGTGAAGGCTCTTATCATGAATCGATTGAACATCATCAAGCCTTCTGCTAAGGCAGATGCCGAACATGAGATTGATGATTTTATAAGCACTTGGAAATTGCTGGCAACTCAATCCAAGGGACTTAGATACTATGTTTATACAACTAAAACGTATAATCGTCTAATGAACACTTATGGCGAAGTTTGTACTGATCTTGAAAAGCCGACTCTTCGTTCTATGCGTGATGTTGAGAGTGCAGCAAATATGTTCTATTACACGGAGGACTAAAAGCCTATGTTTGATAATAATAAATTAGGTGAGATTCGTCCTAATCAGTTGATAACTACATTTGGTCCAGGTTCTATTGTGGATGCCGTAAAAGATTCCGTCACGGTTCTGGACTTGAACTATTGGAAGGAAAAAGGAAAGAAAATTATAGATGGCAGGTTGGCCTCATATCTGGGCGTTGACTGCTTTTATATGCCGCGGACTTCTTATAATGGAGATATTCCGGTGGTCTCTTTCCCGTATATGCATATTTGTTCCAATGTGAAATGTGGGAGAATATTTGATTTAAGAGAGAATTTTGACTTGGATCGATATCTGAAGTTCGGTGTAACTTGTCCGGCATGTCATAGACAGGCTTATCCTTCTCGTTTTATTACTATTTGTGAGAACGGACATATGGATGATTTCCCTTGGAGCTGGTGGGTTCATGGTGGCAATACAACCTGCAAAGGTAAGATGAGGATGTATTCAACGGGCAATACATCAACGCTTGCAGATATGTGGGTTGAATGTTCCTGTGGGGCACGACGGAGTATGAGCGGCGCAACGCAGCATGAGAATTTTGAAGGTATGAAATGCTCCGGACATCACCCGTTCCGGCCAAATCATAAAAATGAAAAATGCGATAAGGAAATGATTCCTTCTCAGCGTGGCGCGTCGAATGTGTATTTTCCAGTAATGAGAAGTGCCATATCCATTCCACCTTGGATCAATCCGCTTTATAACTTGATTGATGAGCATTTGCGCTTAATTGACAGCTATGAAGAAGATTTTGGGGAGATGGGATTAGACAAAGTGTATCAAAAATATTTCTCTGCATTTACAAGAGAAGAATTTGATGCAGCTTTATTGCGCAGAAGACAGAACATCAAAGAATTCACAGAGATTAAGCAGATGGAATACAACGCCATTACGCATCACGCAGATCCTGTGTACGCCTCCAACAAAAAGCATTTTAAGGCTGAGGAGGATCCGCTTCCGGATTATCTGCTCCCGTATTTTAAGAGAGTCATTCGCATTACACGATTAAGAGAGGTAAGAGTGCTGCTTGGCTTCACCCGTGTAGATGCTCCGGATCCAGATGCCGATGAGCAGACAAATATCGTTTATCTAAATAAGGGTAAGACTGAAAAATGGCTTCCTGCTGCAGAAGTGCATGGTGAAGGCGTCTTTATTGAGTTTAATAGGGATAGTATTGATGCGTGGTTGAGAGATCCAGAACTGGGAGCACTTTCTCAGAAATATGCGCAGTGTTATAAGGAATTCTGTGAATCTAAAGAATGGACTGTTACCACATTACGAGATGCAAGGTATGTCCTGATGCATACATTCGCACATTTGTTGATTAAGCAGATGTCAATGTCCTCGGGGTACTCTTCATCCGCTATTCGTGAGCGTATTTATTTTGGAGATGATATGTCTGGCGTGTTGCTCTATACCGGAAGTGCCGATAAAGAAGGCTCACTTGGTGGACTTGTAGAATTAGGAAATATTGATCAGCTTATTGTTTTGATGAAAGACGCTTTCCAGGAAGCACTGGTTTGCACAAATGATCCGGAATGCCTTAACAATGTGCCTGCTGGTAATAATTCAAATGGCGCGGCGTGCCATTCCTGCTGTATGATCTCAGAAACAGCTTGCGAGAATGGAAATCGCATGTTGGATCGCGGACTAATTGTGCCTATTGACGGAAGAGAAAATCAGTCTTATTTTAAAACTTTGGTGGAAGAACTATGTCAACTGGAAGTATAAGCTTAGATATTTTGTTAAACAAAATTCTCACAGATGCTATATCTGGTGGAAATGAGTCTATTAGAGCCATTCAGAAGAGATATCCATCTCTTTCTGAAAAAGAAGCTCATGAAATTCTTGCTATGGTTTCAGCGACTGCCCAAAGTAACGATGATAGCGCTGAATTAGTTGTTACAGCGCCACCTTCTTTTGCGTTGAAAATAAAACCGACAAAGGTTACCGTAAGAGAAATGCTTATGGGAGCTAGGAAGAGCATTCTAATTACCGGGTACTCCCTCTCGGATTATTTTGCCGAGTTAGTCGATTGCGTAATTCAAAAGAGCCAAGAAGGCGTTCTCGTGAAATTTTTTGTGAATGACATTGAGAGTCAGAAGGCCTTTGACCGTTTATGCTGCTATAAGGGAAAATTTCTGCGAATTTATAACTATCCAAAACAGGAAGATAAAATGTCTGCTCTTCATGCAAAGGTAATCTCTGTTGATCAAACGGATACGCTGATTACATCCGCAAACCTTTCATATCATGGACAGGAAGGAAATATCGAGCTGGGGGCACGAATCCATTCGAAAGAATTGGCTAAACAAGTAGAGGATATATTTACTTCACTGGTATTCAAAAGGATATTTGTTGAACTGTAAGCTTTATGGAGGTGCGTCAATGAATTTAAGCTTGAAACATAAGCTAATGCTGCAATCATTGAGTCCATTGGCTTTTTTGACTATTGTACGCAATTTCAAATTTACCCCCGTCAGCGAACTTGCTGAAAATCAGTCATATTGGGGAGAGTTTGTTCGCCTTAATAATGTGCTGATTGTTGTGTTTTTGTTATGTGCTACATGGATTTTAGCAGCAGTCATATCTTTTATTTCTTTTACGGCATTTAGATGGACTGATAAGAAACAAGGGTATCAACTTTCTTCCTTCGTAGAAAAAGAGGACGCAAGTTTGAATTTCTTTATGACAATGATTATCCCGCTTTTGATTGATGATGTAGGAACGATTCAGGGAGCGGTAACATTCCTTATTATTGTGGTTATGATGTGTGCGCTGCTAAGCAAAACACATTTGTACTATGCGAATCCTGTGTTGGCAATTTTAGGATACCGAGTCTATGAGGTTACCTTTAAAAGTAACCCTGACTTTAATAATGAAGTTTGCTTGGCTGTAGTAAAAGGTGGATTTCTAAAAAATCCGAGCACAGTAGAATATAAAGTGATTAATGATACAGTCCTCTACATGAAGGAGATGAACAAATGACCAAGGAAGAAATTCAGGCATCGATTAAGTCGATAATGTTTTCTGGTTCAGTCTGCGGGATTGAAATATATGCCTGCCTGCGCGATGAAAGTGGATATCAAACTAAAAAAATCAGGGCAACAGATAAGTTGCTTTCTAGTACGAAAGATAAGGTGGCGGGCTTTATCAATTGTACCTATCTTGCAGATGATGCAGAATTTGACACATCAGAAAATATTGCAGACAATAAGAAAGAATTTTATGAGATTAGTCTGACAGAGAGTTATAGCCCCTTTGCTTTCCTTGATGATGCTGAAAAGCGTACAGAGTACTACTCGGAAAGTGATAGAAATAAACTGTCTGGATTTCTTTTTAAAATCAATTTGAATGACCAGTACTTTTGGGTTTATCAACATATATACTCTGTATCAAGAATTGATCGAAGTAAAAATGTGATAGCCCTATTTATTGGAGATACATACGATGAAGTCGATAGCGATATTGTGCAGATAGATTCACGAGCAGATATAATAATCTTTTCTTCAAGTGCTGTTACGGCGAAAATGGATCTTATGCAGAGATTCTTTGGATTTGAGCAATACATTCGAGCGGGGGCACAGAAGACGATTGAGCTTATTCGCAATCTGGATATTGTAGATAGCCTTGAAAAGTTTGTTGCGTTTGAAAATAAAAGTAAGTTGACAAATGCAAAGAAGTTATTAAAGGCAAAGAATTCGCCTGTTTTGCAGATGAAAAAGAACGATTTGTTAGAGAATCTGAAAAAGCATTCTCGCTACAAAACTATGTTCAAGTTTGAAGAAGATCATATTGTGATTTCTTCACAAAAAGAAGCAGCGGCATTTATTAAAATGTTGAACGATGATATTGTTCGGTCTGAACTTACAGGAAAAGAATATGACAGTTCCAGCAAAATGCTTTTGAGTCCAGTGGGAGCAAGTCAATAACTGACCAATGACAGGAAAATATAGATGAGCGATATAAGAAAGAAGGTTCCTATGTTACAGGTAATGGCAGATATAAAGCCCTATATTATCAACATGATCGCGATGATGACGAAGCGATTTGTAGAGAATGTTCTCAAAAAAAGGACAGAAAAATTGAACGGCCGTTTATTGATTTAGGTATGATTAAGCTTAAAATGTAAAAAGGAGGGCCATCATGGAGCTATCAAAAGCAACCAGTGTCAACAGCCGTGCGGAAGAACTGTTTGTTCAGCTTTTCTGTGAGGCTTTTGGCCCGGAAAAGACCGAAAATTTGCAGGTCCAGTATCCCTGCGTGGACATCTATGGTCGGCATCGCTATATCGACTTTGCGCTGGAATCGCCTGAATCCAAAATTGCAATCGAGATTGATGGTGAGACCTACCACAACCCCAGCAAGGTGTCCGAAAACAAATACGCTGATGACCTCCTGAAACAGAACAGCCTGATCTATGACAACTGGAAAGTCTACCGTTGGATTTACAGCCAGTTGGAAAAGCAACCGGAAAAGGTCAAGGACGAGCTGATTACATTTCTGGGCACCAGCCCCATGTTCAAGGCATTTGAAGCAGACCTGCCGGTGCAGATGGGACAGACCATCGAGCTTCGGGACTACCAGCAGGAAGCCACCGAGAACCTGCAGAAGATGCGTGAGGACGGCAAGACCATTGCGCTGCTGTACCACGCAACCGGTGTCGGAAAAACGATTACAGCTGCCACGGATGCAAAAGCTGTGGGCGGACGAACGCTCTTTCTATGCCCTGAAGCTGGCTTCATAGGCTAAGGACACTTTTGCAAAAGTGTGGCCAGAGGCTACACTGGGGGAATATACCGGAAGTCAGAAAGATGTTTCGCAGACTGTTATTTTTGCCACGGTGCAGAGCATCTCCAAGGATTTGGAAAAATTCTCCCCGACATTTTGATTATTTGATCGTGGATGAATGCCACCATGCAGCGGCTAATACTTATCAAAAAATCTTTACCTACTTCCATCCGAAGTTTATTCTGGGCTTGACTGCAACACCGGAGCGCAGTGATGGCGAGGATATGCTGGAGTTGTTCCAGAATGTTGCCCACAAAATGGACCTGAAGACTGCAGTGGAGCGCGGTGTACTGGTGCCGATTCGCTGCATCCGGGTCAAAACCAACATTGATCTAACCGATGTGCGGATCAATGGTATCAAATACAACTCGCAAGATCTGGAGAGTAAGCTGTTCATTCCGGAGCGCAATCAGTTGATTGTTGATACCTACCTGAAGTATGTGAATGGCAAAAAGACTGTGATTTTCTGCGCAAGCGTAGATCATGCGGCGGAGATTGCGAAGCTGCTGCGCGACAATGGGGTGAAAGCAGAGGCTGTTTCCGGGCGTGACCGGGTAGAAATCCGGGATAAGATCCTGAAAGATTACGAAACCGGTTCTACGAATGTTCTTTGTGCCTGTGACTTGCTGAATGAGGGCTGGGATAGTTCTCATACCACAGTGCTGTTCATGGCACGGCCCACAATGTCTAAAACAATCTATATGCAGCAGCTTGGGCGAGGCACCCGCCGCTGTCCGGGAAAAGATGACCTGCTGGTGATTGATTTTGTAGACAACGCCAATATGTTCAATATGCCCTACAGTCTGCATCGGGTGCTGGATATTTCAAAATATCAGCCCATGGCCTATGTGCTGGCCCCGGAGAACAAGTGGAAGCTGAATCAGGACATGCTGTTTAAGGGAGAAAAGCCGGAAGCGTGGCTGGATGTGCCGATCGATGTAGACGACTACGAAATCATTGACCTGTTCAATTGGCAGAACAGCGTCAAGGATATGATCTCGCAGATTGAGTTTGTTCGGATGGTAGATGTGCAATCCGAAACGGTAGATCGTTATATCAAGGATGGAAAAATCAAGCCGGATCTTTCTGTCCCGTTTGGCGACAAGCGGATGTTCCACTATTTCCGCGAAGAAAGTGTCCGAAACATTGCCAAGCAGTACGGCTGGGATCTCATCACGCCGCAAAATATGGCAGATAAGTTCATGAAATTCATTGAAACGATGGATATGAGCTTCTCCTATAAGCCGGTCCTGCTCAAAGCGATTTATGAGTATATGGACAGCAATGGCAGAGTTGCCCTGCCAGATGTGGTAGATTACTTCATTGACTTCTATGAAGACCGTAAGGCGCATGGGATGATTGCGGAAAAGCCCAACAGTATCTACCAAAAGGGTGGCTATACTAAGAAGGATGTGGAGAAGAACATTCTGTCCAATCCGTTCAAGCGTTTTGAAGACATGCGCTTTCTGATGCGCTGCAAAGATGTAGAGACCGTTGAAGTGAATCCCATCATCTTCCGCAAGCTGACACGGGAAGACTGGCTGCATATTGTGGACGTCTGCGACAAGAGCCTTGAAAAATATTATATGAGGTTCAAAAAATAATTAGAAAGGATGTTTATTGGACATCACTTTTTGTAAGATGCCTTCAGAAGAAGCGACAACAGACTTCTGAGGAAGACAAAACAATGTCAAACGGTGATTATGGTTACTTCGGCAAAGGCGATACGGGCTATGCCCAGTACATGACGGCGTTCAACCGCAACTTCGGCGGTTCGTCCGGCAGCGGTGGTGGTGGCGGAAACCACAACAACAATGGCGGTGGCGGCGGGGACGGCAGCGGATGCGGCTGCCTGATCGCCATTGCAGTGGTCGTGGTGCTGATCCTGATCATCTTGGGTGGTTGAATCAATCCCTGCAGGTGAAACACAGGTTTTCCCTGTGGGGATTTTTCGAATCTGCTTGTAGAAAACGGCGGTCTATGGTAGCATGAAATCAAAGAAAAACAGGAGGGCTTACACATGGTTTTACTGGTTGTGGATACACAGAAAGGTATCGTGGATGAACGCCTGTATGCGTTTGAAAAGTTTGTCAGCAACATCAGGAAACTAATCCGGACTGCCCGCGAACAGGGAATCGAGGTCGTCTATGTCCAGCATGACGATGGGCCCGGTACAGGCTTTTCCATCGGGGACGATGAATTTGAGGTCTATTCCGAATTTGCACCGCTGCCGACTGAAAGACGGTTCGTCAAGACCGTATGCAGTGCGTTCAAAAAAGAAAGCGGTCTGCTGGAATATCTGACGGAAAAGGGCGAAAAAGATGTGATGGTCTGCGGCATCATGACCGACTTCTGCATCAATGCAACGGTGGAGGCGGGCTTTGAGCATGGCCTGCACATGATCGTTCCTGCCTATGCAAATTCCACGCAGGACAACGAGTACATGACAGGGGAGCAGAGCTACCACTATTACAATGAATTCCTCTGGCCGGACCGCTATGCCGATTGTGTGCCCATGGACAAGGCGCTGGAGCTGCTCAAAAAGTGAGGTGTTTACAATGATTTCTGAAAAAGTAAAAAATCAGATTCAAGTGGTGCAGGGTGATATTACCAAACTGGACTGTGACGGCATCGTGAATGCGGCCAATCGCAGTCTGCTGGGTGGCGGCGGTGTGGATGGTGCCATCCACCGGGCAGCAGGGCCGGAACTGTTGGCGGAGTGCCGCACGCTGCATGGCTGTCGCACTGGAGAAGCAAAAATCACTAAGGGCTACCGGTTGAAAGCAAAGTATATCATTCATACAGTGGGGCCGATTTATTCCGGCACAGCAGAGGATGCCGCGCAGCTGGCGGACTGCTACCGCAATTCGCTGAACCTTGCCAAAGAGCATGATGTCCATAGCATTGCGTTCCCGGCAATTTCGACCGGCGTGTATGGCTACCCGCTGGAAGATGCCACGGAGATTGCAGTCAAAACAGTGGCACAGTGGCTGGAAGATCACGCGGATTACGCCATGCAGGTGATTTTCTGCTGCTTCGATGCCCGGACGGAGCGGGTGTATCAGGCAAGGCTGTAACCGGAAGAGGTGTGAGAGATGGGCTTTTTCAAAAAGTTGTTTACAGGGATCGGTTTTGCGGCAGGATTTCTGTTCTTCGGATGCTTGTCAGTGATTGTGTATGCGTCCCGTGGACGGCATAAACCCTGCCATCGGCGCAGCAGCTTTTGGAACACACTGGAGCGCTACCTGATTTTTTCGTGGATCTGTGATGGTGTGCGCAGCAGCCGGAAACGAGCGGAGACGTCCTATTATCAGCGCACCGGCGACGATTTCTGGCAGATGCAGACACAGGCTCGACCGGCAAGTGTCAAGAATTCTGCTCCTGAAGTGAAAACACCAAGGCCGGAGGCAAAAAACACGGGCACAGGTGCAACGCGGTCGGTAAAACCAAAGAAAACCGGCCCTTCTTCTGCGGAGAAGAAAGCATCGGCAGCACAAAGCGGTGCCAAAAGCGTGTTGGTGCCGACTGTACTAGGGCAAAACGTTTCGGAGGCTGACGCAGAAAAGCACAGCGAATGGTCAAAGCCTAAGCCAGAGCCCAAACAGGAGCATGCTGCGCAACAGTCAGAAGCCAAAGAAGTACATCAAAAGTCCGCACAGCAATTGGAAGCAGAACGGCAGCAGAAACTGGAAACTCTGCGCACTGCGATGCAGAAACAAATTTGCGCCATCCATGCAGATGTAGAACTCCCGGCCAACGGTCAGAATGACAGTAAAGCGGCGGAGCAGAAACTGCATATCCTGTTGTACAAGTCCACGCTGACAGAAAATGACCTGAATCGGGCACTGGACGAGCTTCGGACAGAGCGCAGACGGCAAAAGGCAGAGTATCAGGGAGCACCGTTTGCGGATGTGTTTCTGGTGAACCTGATTTTGTCTGATGAGGATAGTGAGCGGGCCTGCATCGTGGATGTGGGGGATACCGGCATGAGCTATGTTATTCCATGGAGCAGCATCCCGAAAGACCTGCAGGAATCGCTGCACCGCTACGTATCGGAAGCGGAAGGAAAACTCTGCGGCTACTGCAAGGAAGAACTCTGCAACAGTGAAAGCGGCAGGATGGTCGTGGAACTGTATCTTGGTAAACAGGATGGGCATGGCTCCCGAATCCTGTACTGAAAATGGAGTAAAGATTGAAATACAGAGAAATCGCAGACGGCATTTTTGTTGACCGTCCCAACCGCTTTATTGCCCATGTGGAAGTGAATGGAGCAGTGGAAACCGTCCATGTCAAGAACACCGGGCGGTGCAAAGAGCTATTGCTGCCCGGCACGGCGGTGCGGCTGGAAGTGTCGGATAACCCGAAACGCAAAACAAAATACGACCTTGTGGCGGTACACAAGCAGGGCCTTGGCTGGGTCAATATGGACAGTCAGGCACCTAACAAGGTAGTAGGAGAGTGGCTTGCAAAACAGGGCTACGACTATATCAAGCCGGAATTCACCTATGGCAAGTCCCGCATCGACTTTTACATGGAAAAGGGCGAACAGAAGTACCTGCTGGAAGTCAAAGGCTGCACACTGGAAGTGGACGGTATCGGCTATTTCCCGGATGCACCCACCGAGCGCGGTGTGAAGCACCTGCACGAACTGGCGCAGGCACAGCGGACAGGATATCAGTGTGTTGTGGCCTTTGTGATTCAGATGGAAGGCATCACCGAGGTGCGGCCAAATGTCAGCACACAGCCGGAGTTTGGCACGGCACTGGCCGAAGCAAAGGCCGCAGGTGTGCAAGTGCTGTTTTTGCTCTGCCATGTAGGGCGTGACAGCTTGGAAATCGTGGAGCAGAGGGAAGACTGAAAAATTTTTCAGAAAACCTCTTGACCCTGACGCAGCGTCATAGCGTATACTGTGGCTGTCGCAAGGGAGGACAGCAAGATGATGACAGTGAACGAAGTGAGCAAGCGGACCGGAGTGAGCATCCGGACCCTGCAATATTACGATAAAATCGGTCTGCTGCGCGCGGCGGGCCGTACCGAAGCAGGCTATCGGCTGTATGACGATGCCGCGCTGGAACGTTTGCAGCAGATCTTATTGTTCCGGGAACTGGAATTTCCGCTGAAGGACATCCAGAAAATCGTGGAGAATCCTGCTTTTGACCGGCAGAAAGCACTGGAACAGCAGATCACACTTCTGACATTGAAAAAGCAGCATCTGGAAAATCTGATCGGCCTTGCGCAGAAAATTCGAACCACAGGAGGAAAGGTTATGGACTTTACCGCATTTGATACGCAGAAGATCAAGAAGTATACCGAGCAGGCCAAAAAGGAATGGGGCGAAACGCCGGAATACAAAGAGTTTGAGGAAAAAACTGCCCACAAGACCGAGAAAGAGGTCAAGGACATGAGCAGTCAACTGATGGACATCGTGGTGGCATTCGGCGGGATGCAGAGCAAAGACCCGGCGGACTCTGAAGTGCAGGCACAGGTGAAGAAGCTGCAGGAGTTTATCACAGAGCACTACTATAACTGTTCCAAGGTGATCCTGAATCAGCTGGGGCAGATGTATGGGGCAGGCGGAGCATTTACGGAAAACATCAATGCTGCCGGCGGTGCCGGTGCCGCAGAATTTGCGCAGAAAGCCATTGAGATTTATTGCAAGTGAGCCCAAAAACGCTTTGCGTGATTCAGTTACAGAAATCATAAATAGGAAATGTTATCATATAGATACAAGAAACACACCGATAACATTCCAATGGAGGATTTCGATATGAAGGCAAAGTTTTACATCTGCAATCACTGCGGCAACCTCGTCACTACCATCCATAACGCAGGCGTTCCGCTGGTCTGCTGCGGGGAGAAAATGAAAGAGCTGGTTCCCAATACGGTGGAAGCCAGCGGCGAGAAGCATCTGCCGGTGGCAGAGCTTTCCGGCAGTCGTCTCACGGTCACAGTGGGCGCGGTGGAGCACCCCATGGCGGATGTTCACTATATTCAGTGGATTTTTTTGGAGACTGAGAACGGCGGACAGATCCGCTATCTGAATCCGGGGCAGGCCCCCAGAACTGTTTTTGAACTGGGCAGTGAAAAGCCGGTGGCTGTTTACGCATACTGCAATCTGCATGGCCTTTGGATGACGAAACTCTGATACAATCAATGCAAACGGGGAGTGATTTGATGTCACTCCCTGTTTTTTGATGAGAACTTTATGCGGTTCTTTTGGTTCGGAACTGTGTATAAATGGGATGGATAAAATGAGCGGTTTTGCTGCAAAAACAGTATGTTTTAGTGCTTTACAGTAATGAAAACACTTGCTATAATATCGCCATGGCGCAGGTTTCAGTTGCGCAAGAGGGAAAATTGCCTGAAATGCATGAAAGGCTGATAATACTCCGTGAGCTGCTCACAAGAGCAGCTCCATCGAGTCGCGGTCATTGTGCATTTTCAAGCTGAAAACAGGCCGGGACTCGGAAAAGGAGTCTCGGCCTGTTTGTGTTTCCGGCGCAAAGGAAAGGATTGAACAATGCGATTTGATGCAAAAGAATTCGGCGGACGTATCCGCGATTTGCGGAAAAAGCAAGGGATTACGCAGGAACAGCTGAGTATAATGCTGAACGTTAGTGCGAACCATCTTGCAAAAGTTGAAACGGGAAGCCGCTGCTGCTCGATTGAGTTGCTGCAGGATCTTTCGTCCTGCCTGAATGTCAGAACGGACTATCTGCTGAACGGAGATGCACCGCATAACAACCATCTGAGGGAAAGACTGACGTTTCTTGCACAGGAATTAGAAAAGATTACGGCGGACCTCCCGGTATGGGGATAGGAAAAGCAAAATCCTCTTTTTCAATGCCCAAAAGCGTGGTAGAATAGGTAAAAGATTCAGTATCTGAAAAACGGAGCGCGCAACAATGAAGATTCTGGTCAGCGCCTGCCTGCTGGGCGAAAACTGCAAATACAGCGGCGGAAACAATTACAATCAGGCGGTCTGTGATTTTGCGCGGGGGCATCAGGTGGTTCCGGTCTGCCCGGAGGTTTTGGGCGGCCTGCCCACACCGCGGTGCCCGGCGGAAATCGTGCAGGGCGTTGTCACGAACAAAGAGGGCATCAATGTGGACCGGGAGTTCCGAGCGGGCGCAGCCAAGGCCCTTGCCATCGCAAAAGAAAATGGGGTGGAGCTTGCCATCCTGCAATCCCGCAGCCCCAGCTGCGGCGTGAAGGAAATTTACGATGGAACGTTTTCCGGGACAAAGATTCCCGGACAGGGCGTTTTTGCCAAGATGCTGATGGACGAAGGCGTCCGTGTTCTGGATGCCGGGGAATTGCCTAAAATTATCTTGAAAAATGAGGACGGAAAATGTCAATCAAACTGATTTGCAGCGACATTGACGGTACGCTGCTGCAATACGGCAAAAAGGAACTGGAAGACGAGATCTTTGAGCAGATACGGGAGCTGCATCGGCGCGGCATTCTGTTTTGCCCGGCATCCGGCCGGCAGTATACCAGCCTGCGCAAGCTCTTTGCACCGGTGGCAGACTGCTGTGTGTTTCTTTGTGAGAACGGCGGCGTAATCTATAAAGACGAACAGTGCATTGCCAAGAACCCGATGCCCCGTGCACTGGCCGAAGAAATTGCCAACGACCTGTGGACCCGCAGCGACGGGCAGGGCGAAGTGATGCTTTCCGGCCAGAATACTGCATACCTGATGGAGCGGGGTCTGGGAATGCTCAAGCGTATTCAGTTCATCGGGAACAATTATCAAATCATCCATGACCCTTCCGAGGTGCCGGAGGAGATCACAAAAGTATCGGTGTATCTGCACGAAGGCGTAGAATCTTACACGGAACGGTTTGTCCCACGATGGAAAGAGGCGAACTGCGCTGTGGCAGGGCCGTACTGGATCGACACCACCTTTGCCAACAAGGGCATCGGTGTGCGCAGCATCTGCAAGACTCTGGACATCGCCCTTGCCGATGTGATGGCTTTTGGCGACAATTATAACGATGTGTCGATGCTGGACATTGTGGGTGTGCCCTACATTATGGATGGTGCCGCCGCACCGCTGCGGGAAAAGTACCCGAACCATACACCCCGCCCAGAGGATGTGCTGCGGGAGTTCTTGAAGCAGAACTGAATTTTGCACGCATGTGTGCAAAATTCAAAATGATACGATATAAGGAAATATTTTGACATGACGAAAGTGCTTTTTATCTGCCACGGCAATATCTTTGAAAATGTGAAATAATGACGATACTAAATTGAAAACATGCGTTTTGAGTGGCTTACTACACCACAATTACACCATTTTGTAAGAGCCTTGAATGACAATAAAACCGCTGATAGTCTTGCAGATTGCAGGCTGTCAGCGGTTTTTATTTATTGTAGTTCCTGATCTAAGTCATCAAAAAGCGTGCAGGAGAAAAATTGGCCAAGTGTGATCTCAAGACCGTCACATAACTTCTTAATAGTAGCAATGGAAATCCGCTGGCGAGCAGGGTCAAGCATACTGTAGACTGTGGACGGCGTGACCCCGGAAAGATTGGCCAGTTCGTTGGGCCGAATTCCTCGTTGATCGCAAAGCTGTTCGAAACGTTTAACAACAGCATCCTTTACCGTCATGCAGCATCACCTCTAATAAAATTGTATAGAGATGTGCGCACCCACGTATACGCACTTGCGTATAAAACTGAAATGTTCTATCCTTTTGACAGTACGCAATCGCGTAATGAATCTGGAAGTGAGCGTTTCAAAAAATAAAAAAGGTATCTTCCATAGTAATAATGGAAGAATACTGCCAGGATACAGTGATATCCCGCTGATTTTTGATTGGCCTGACTGCGGATGGACGCTCTATCTTCTTGAAAAGATGCGTTGAATCTCCCGCCGTTTTCGTGATAAATCAGAATGCACATACCGCTGCAGGGTGATATTGGCATTTGCGTGACCCAATAGCTCACTGAGAGTCTTGATGTCACATCCCGACTGCAGACAGGTAGTGGCAAAAGTATGACGGAGAACATGAGGGCGTACCTGATGTACTGCCGCCTGTTTCAGATAGGTTTTGATACTCTTCCGATAACAGCGCGGCTCTACAGGTTTAATCGTGTTGCCTGATAAGAACCACGCATCCGATGGGTAACTTTTTTGAAGAATCTTGAGTGCCTGGACCATGTGCTTTGAGAGTGGAATCTCCCGTCGGGATGTACGAGTTTTGGGTGTCTGGATCACAATTTTGGTATGTCCGTCACCACAGGGAATTCGGCTTACCGCCCGTTTGATTTGCACTGTTCCAGTCTTCAGATCAAAATCGTCCCACTTCAGTCCACAGACCTCTCCAATTCGCAAACCGGATTCTATGCCAAGTAGCAGGCCGAGCTTTCGGGGCGTCGGATTGGATAAAACATAGGTGCGAAGCCGATTTTGCTCTACTACAGAGAGCGGTGTCATTGAATGGCTCTTCTCTTGCGGCAGACGGACAGATAACTCCATCGGTCGAATCAGCCTTAGATGCACAGCGTACTTACAAATACGACGTACCATAGATAGGCATTCTCTGGCAGAGGAGAAGCCAAGTTCCTTGTGCTGTCCATCAGGTGGCGCGATTATTTTCTGCAGGGCCTGTTCCAAAATATTTTCTTCCAGTCTTGAGATTGGCACTGTGCCCAAGATGGGGAGAACATATTTGTACAGTGTGTACTGATAATGGGCATAGGTGGATTCTTTCAGCCCACATTTGACAGACTGCAGCCAAGCCTCGGCAAGCTCTGTGAAAGTCAAGTGGGCATCTATGAGTTGAAATCCCCCATACTCTGACTTCTTATGAATGAGCCGCTGTTTGACCTCCGCGTACGTTGTGCCATAGATATAGCCCCAGCAAATTCTTCTGTCTGGCGTGTGCGTTTTGATGTATCGTCCCTCCCACCGACCGTCTTTCCGTTTGTGGATATTTTCGCCACGCCTTGCCATTGCAAACCCTCCTGTACTCGACTCCCAACTGACCACTTATTCGATAAGATATTTCTTTCACAAATGATTTTGGGATAAAATAGCCAATTTTAAGAGAAAGTATTAGTTTAAACGATGTTTTTTTGTCAGACTTACAGCTTTACTTTGCCTGTATCTATTGCAACTTCTATACTCTCATGATAAAATATAAGGCGATTTAATACAATTACGTCGAAATGCAGGTATCCTCCATTATTACTATGGAAGATACCCCGGAGTTGCGGCTGGGGGTGAGATGCGTGCTGTTGCAGCTGTTTGAACATAATGAGAAAGCCTACCGTGCAGCAGTGCAGATGATGGAGGAGTGCGGCAAAGCGGCCATTGTGCATCCTACTGGAACAGGCAAGAGCTATATTGCGTTCAAGCTCATCGAGGAACATCCGGCTGATACCATTTTCTGGCTGTCTCCCAGTGAGTATATCTTTAAGACTCAGATTGAAAATCTGAAGCGGCAGAACCCGGATTTCCCTTTGGCAAATGTACACTTTTATACCTATGCCAAGCTGATGTGCTGCGCAACCGAAGAACTAGAAGCTATTGCAGGGCTGAATCCGACCTATATCATCCTGGACGAATTTCACCGTGTGGGTGCCGAGTGCTGGGGTGCAAGCACACTGAAACTGCTGAAGCTCTGCCCTGACGCGAAAATACTGGGTCTGAGTGCTACCAATATCCGCTACCTTGATAACAACCGTGATATGGCAGAGGAACTGTTTGACGGCCACATTGCATCGGAAATGACCCTGGGCGAAGCTATCGTCCGGGGGATTTTGCCTGCCCCGAAATATGTAACGACAGTCTATCAGTACCAGAAAGAGCTGACAAGATATCAGAACAGAATTGATAATCTGCGCTCTGCCGGAATTCAGGATGTGAACCAAAAGTATCTGGATGCACTCCGCCGGGCATTGGAAAAAGCAGATGGACTGGATGAGGTATTTGCACGGTATATCACGAACAAGTCTGGTAAATATATCGTGTTTTGCGCCAATAAGGAGCACATGGATGAGATGATCTCCCATGTGCCGGAGTGGTTTGCGGGGGTCAATCCGGATGTAGCAGTGTACGAAGCTTATTCAGACGATCCCGGCACAGATAAGGCATTTACCGACTTCAAGGCAGATCAAGGTGGACGATTAAAGCTGCTATTCTGCATTGATATGCTCAACGAGGGCGTTCATGTGGATGGTATCTCGGGTGTGATCCTGTTCCGGCCGACGATTTCACCCATCATCTATAAGCAGCAGATCGGCCGAGCTTTAACAGCGGGAGACAGCAAGACACCACTGATTCTGGATGTGGTGAACAATTTTGAGGGTCTGAGCAGCATCTCGGGAATTCAGTCAGAACTCAACGAAGCGGTTCATCGACTGTTTGCCAATGGCGAGGGCAGCAAGATTGTGACCGAACATTTTGAGGTCATCGAGCAGGTGCAGGACTGCCGGGTGCTGTTTGAGCGGCTGCAGGCCAGTTTGTCGTCCACATGGGATCACTACTTTTCCGAGGCCAGCATCTACTACGCAGAGCACAGGAATTTGCGGGTGCCGGTTGACTATGCGACATCGGCGGGTTTGCATCTCGGCACGTGGGTGCAGCTGCAGCGGCTGATCCGGAATGGAAAACGGATGGGCAGTCTGACCGAGGCACAAATCCGGCGATTGGACAACATCGGAATGATTTGGGATGACCGTGCAGAATTTGCGTGGAAACGTGGATTAGAACACGCTAAGGCGTATTTTGAAGAGCAGGGGAATTTGCTGGTACCCGCAAAATACAAGGCGAAAGATGATTTTGCGCTTGGGCATTGGATCATGACAAAGCGGAAAGATCGTTCCAATGGCCGGATGACCGAAGAAGAAATTCGCCAGCTGGATGCCCTTGGAATGGCGTGGAATGCAGTCAGTGCCAAGTGGGAGCGCGGTTATGCAGAGGCGGCGGCCTACTATGAGCAGTATGCTGATCTGGAAGTCCCGACGAAATATATTACCGAGAGTGGCTTGAAGCTGGGCGCGTGGATCTCCTATCAGAAAGATGCTTACCAGAAAGGTCTCTTGAACCCAGAGCAGATCCGCCGTTTGGAGCAGATCGGCATGAACTGGGGCGAGCGGAATTACCGCCGCTGGATGGAGCAATATCATGCGGCAGAATGCTATTATCAGGTGCATGGCGATTTGGATGTTCCAGCAAATTATGTGACTGAGGATGGCATCAAGCTTGGAAAATGGATCGCAACCTTGCGTCATGCCCGAAAGAAACAGACAGACGTCCGCACAAAACTGACTCCGGAACGCATTGCAATGCTGGATACCATCGGGATGCAGTGGGTAAAGCCGACTGCAAAAGCGAAAACGGTTCGATTGTCCCGGGAAGAGCAGTGGGAGGCTCGCTTGGAATGCGTGAAAGCATATCAAAAAAAGTATGGCGATTTGAACATTCCAGCGAAGTATAAAACGGATGAGGGCTTCTGGCTGGGCAGATGGTGGTATCTGCAGAAAAAACTGCTGCGGGAGGAACCGGGAAAGCTGAAGCCGGAACAGGTTGAGAAATTGAAAGAAGTGCTGGAAGGGGAGCGGAAGAAAGCTTTGCCGGAGAGTGCATGAAAGAAAAAAGAGGAATAACGCGGCTGTCATAATAGGGACAAGGGCACGGCAGAGAAT
>OGFG01000748.1_pt1 | contig 36963 bp, 54 predicted proteins | sample 1570761 | NCBI WGS metagenome assembly OGFG01 (sample SAMEA2581938, study PRJEB24529) | metagenome | biome: Human gut stool | place: China | collected 2011
ATCCCGAATATTTACGCCTACCGGTTGAGCTGAAGTCACCGCTTATAATCAACGGTGTGACGCACCCCGCAGGGGCGCACCTCTCCACCAATGACGATGCGGCGATAAAGGAGCTGGGCTATAAGCCCGTAACCCGAACTACAATGCCCACACGGGAGGGGTACTACTACACCGAGAAGTGGACGGAAACCGACACGGCTATAGTGCAGGAGTGGGAGGAACATGAACGACCTCCAGTTACTGACTATACCGAAGTCCTCGATATTATGACAGGAGAAAAAGCATGATAGTACGCACGGCAGAAGAAGCAAGAGTATGGCGGGCGCAACTTGAAAAAGCACTGCCCGCCGTACCCGATAAGGACGCAAGCGGTTGCGTAGACCTCTATCCAACCTTAAAACAGAGCGGCAGTCTCATAAAAGCCGGAACCCGTATCAACTGGAACGGCTGGCTCAAACAGGCCACCGTAGACCTATGGGATACCGAGGCCAACGACCCCGACCATGCACCTAACCTGTGGGTGAAGATAAACTATAAGGATGGTGTTCGGGTTATCCCTGACGTAATCTCAGCAGCCGAGGCATTTGCACTTGATGAGCTTGGCTGGTGGAACGGTGCGATATACAAGAGCCTCATAGCCGCCAACGTCTACACCCCAGACGCATACCCGCAGGGATGGAAACTTCAGGAATAAGGAGCCGCACGGCTCTTTTTTCATAATTAAAAAACAAAAACAAAGAAAGGAAAAAATCAAAATGAAGAAACTCACTTGTATCCTCGCGGTAATGCTCATGCTGTGCCTCTGCACCATAGCTTACGCCGCAGACCCCGTAACTCTGGATATAACCGCGCTGGACTACCAGACCGGCAAGGCGGTATCCAAAACCTACGTCAACAACGAGCTTTTCCTCCTCAAGGTTGACCTGGGCATACCCCGGTTTTACGACCTAACCGACATGGAACTTATAATCGAGTTGGACGGTGTAAAGCTGGACACAAACGACATGAGGCTGGAGGCCGGAACATATTACCTGAGCGGCATAGTTACCGACCAGCCCGCCGCCCTCCGTATAACCGTCAAGGACATGGCCTACGAAAACGCCACCACGGCAGAAGAACTCTACAACGCCATGCAGAAAAACAGGACTGTCAGCAAAACCTACTATTTTAACGCCGCGCAGCCCGCCGAACAGCCCATTGCAAAAAATCCCGTGGTGATCCCCAAGACCGGCGACGCTTCCGCCCTCGCGTATGCGGTATCCATAGCCCTGATAGGGTTCGGCCTTGCGGTAGCAGGTAAACGCAAATGAACAGAATAGACGGTTTTATCGCCTACCTGGAATCCCACGTAGGCGATATGTATGTATGGGGAGCGCAGGGGCAGCAGGTTGACAGCATGAGCGACCCCTACGCATGGATAGAACGGCGCGAAACCAGCGACGTCAATTACAATCGCGCCACATATTTCATGGAGAAGGCCGAAAAACGGCCTCTCTACGCATTCGACTGTTCCGGCCTCATCGTACACTACATCAGTGACATAAAGCACTGGATGAAGGGCGACACCAGCGCCCGGGGGCTTTACCGTATGTGCGACGAAAACAGGGGCTACGTCGGGAAAACCCCCATATGGCCGGGCGACCTCGTATTCAAGTACAGCGAAAGCAGCAAGAAAATGGTACATGTCGGCGTATACGTCGGCGACGGCTACACCATAGAGGCGAAAGGCCGCGACGATGGCGTATGCAAGCGCAAACTGTCCGATGGCAGCTGGACGCATTGGGGGCGGCTTGCCCTGCTCCAGCAGGAGGAAGAAAAGGAGGAGGTAAAGGCGCGGAAGATCATAACCCTGACGAGCCCCATGATGCGGGGGGACGACATCAAAGCCTTGCAGACCGCCCTTAACGCTCTGGGCTATGACGCGGGGGACGCGGACGGCATAGCGGGCAAAAACACCATTGCGGCGATACAGGCGTTTTGCCAGGCACACAGCATGGCACCGACAGAGCTACCGAACGTGTTGCAGGCTACCGTATCTGTGGACGGCAAAATCTATGTAGGCACACTAAAAAAATAAGGAGGAGCACCCATGACCAAAGAATGGATATGGGCAATAGTCACAGGCTTGAGCGGCATTTTGCTGGGCTGGCTTGCCCACATAAAGACCGCAAGAAAGGACGCGGTTGACGCGGCGACACGCGACACCGCTATTGATACCGCGCTCAAATCGGACGTGGACTACATCAAGCGCGGCGTGGACGATATCAAACTCGATATGCGGGCGCAGGCTACAAAAATCGAGGACATAGACCTCCGCGTGGCTCGTGTGGAGGAAAGCGCGAAAAGCGCCCACCACCGGCTGGACAGGCTCGAAGCACACAACAACTAAAGGAGGAAAAAACCATGAAACTTTCAAACAAGGTATACGACATTCTCAAGGCAATCGCCCTGATCTGGCTCCCCGCCATAGGCACCCTCTATTTCGCCCTTGCGGGTATCTGGAACCTCCCCTATCCTGAGGAGATCGTCGGCACCATCACCGCCGTTGATACGTTCCTGGGCGCGGTGCTGGGCATCGCCTCGGCAAACTACAACAAACAGTAGCCCCCGGACGGGATTCCCTTTCAATAGCCCCCCTTAATTGGGGGGCGTACTTTTATAAAGGAGGTATAGGCTTTTGGAGAAGCGGGCCCCTTTGAAATGGATAAAGCATTGCTTAATTCCCGCTCCCGCACGGAATGGGAAGCACTCATACACGAATGGATACATAACGAAAAAGACCGCTGGCTAATAACCCGCCGCCTTTTAGACGGGATACCATACGACGCTTTGACGGGCGAGTACCAGCTTAAATTTGAAATACCCCTTGAATATGACCAGATACGCAGGCGGTGCAAGGCTGCCGAAAAACAACTGAAAACGCACTGTAAATAGCCGATAAATAGCCGATGGGAGCAATCCTATCGGCTCTTTTTTTATGCCAAAATTCAGGTAGAAGGGAGCGTGAAACAGTGTATCCATACCAACCTTATTTTAACCAACAAACCCAATATCAGCGAACCGAAGTAGTCAAAGTGAACGGCGAGGGCGGCGCAAAGGCGTATCAAATGCCCCCTAATAGCTCCGTTCTTCTGTTGGACGAAACGGCCCCCATAGTGTGGCTTAAAACAACGGACGGGGCGGGGTTCCCCTCTCTCTCGCCTTATAGCATAACCCCGTATAAACCCGCTCCGCCTGTCGATGTAAACGGCCTTGAACAGAGAATAGCCAGATTGGAGGAAATGATAAATGCCAAACCCGATACTACAAATGCTAAGCGGAGGAAGTCCGAGGAAACTCAACCCACAAATGATAGCGCAGGCTAAACAGATGATGTCCGTTCCCGGACAAATGCAGAAGATAAAGCAGATGATAGGCAACGGCGACCCTAAACAGATGTTTTATGCGGCCTGCAAGCAATACGGGATAGACCCCGAGGATATTCTTTCTGAATTAAGGTAGACCATTACCCGAAGCGCGCACGGGATTGGAATATAAATCGAAAGGAACTTTAGAACTATGGATAATATGCCCTCTCTCGCGGATATAGCCGCGGTAACTGATGGCAAGACTGACGGCTTCAACGGAGGCTTCTGGATATTCGCCCTTATCATACTTTTTGCTATGATGGGCGGCGGCTTTGGCGGCTGGAACCGCCAAGGCGAATTTGGACAGTATGCCACCGCTGCGTCTCAGCAGGAAATTCTCTTCGGTCAGCACTTCGGCCAGATCAATGACCGTCTGACTAACATCGGCAACGGTATATGCGATTCCACCTTCGCGCTGAACAACGCTATCACCACCGAAGGCCGGAGCCTGTCCAGCCAGCTCGCAAACTGCTGCTGTGAACAGAGGCTCGGTATAGCCAACCTCTCAGCGCAGATGAACCAGAACACCTGCGACATAACCACCGCTATCCACGCCGAGGCCGAGGCCACCCGCTCCCTGATACAGGCGAACGAAATGCAGGCTCTCAGGGACAAAGTGTCCAGCCTTGAAATGGATAACCGCATGTACGGAGTAGTCCGCTATCCCAACGGTTACACCTACAACGCGGGGAACTCTCCCTTCTGTGGTAATAATTGCGGCTGCTGCTGCTAATTCCGGCTATGCCGTGATATATCGGGGCGGCGTATGCTGCCCCTTGATTTTCGAAAGGAGCATAAAAAATGTCTTGTAAAAATGTATGCAAACTCTGCCCCAACCTTATAATCTCCCAGGCCGTTACCTTCACGGCGGGAACCGGGCTGATAATCAACCTCCCGGCAGGCAACTATAACGACAATCAGAAATACTGCATCGTGGTAGCTCAGTCTATCCCGGCGGCTACCACTATAACCGCGCCCGTGTTCGTCACCATAGGCACCGGCACGGAGCAGTACCCGCTGATAAATAACTGCTGCGCCCAGGTCACAGCTTGCGCCATACGCACCCGCACCAAATATGCCACTATCGTGGCGACTACCGCAACTGGCGGCGCTTTTAAGCTGCTCGGTAAACCCGCCTGTGCTCCCTCAAATAACCTGAGCGGTCTGGATGGCGGAACAACCGCAACGGAGTAAGCCTATGTGCCAGTTTAAAGATGTAATATGTCTTATCTCCAAAAAGACCGGCGATATGGACGAGGTAGAGGAAATACTCGCGGACGCTATGGGCATAATTAAAGAGCGCATGCCCGACCTGTACCACGAAACCATACACCAGCTCGAGGCCATAGCTTACGCCATAACCCCGGAAGAAGCGCGGGACAAGGTACGCTCCATGCGTCCTTACGGCCAGAAATGGGATTATGATACCGTCAAAGCATTCCTTGCCGCGAAGGGCATCAACAACGACGTATGCAAGTACTACCTCTGCATGAACATGGCCTACAACGACTACTACAAGACGGCGGAGAGCGTGGGGAAGGGCGAAGATCCCGAATTCTATTTCAGCATAGCGAGGGACTTTATCAACGACGCAGACGCTAAGGATTTTAAAGTTGAAAAATATTTCCTTGCGTAGCTGGCAACTTTCCGGCAACCTTTTATTTCAAACCCTGAAACGAGCGTAAACGGAAAATATAGATAAACAGCCGCTTTTTACGGATGAGAAACCGCGAGGAACGGAATAAAAAACGGGTAGCCGCCGGATACCAAAGAAGAACACCATGCGCTGCATGGTGTTCTTCTTTGGTCTTTGATGAGTATGTATTTTCCGGGCCAGGTCAAACAGCCAACGGCTGCAGTGGCTTTTTGTGTCAGCTATAAATGGTATTTCCGCCGGGAACTACTTATTATAACTGACGAAGGGTAAAGGAAAACGAACTGTCGGGATGTACGGTAATGCTCTTGATTGTGCGGCTCCAGAATTCCTTCTTTCCCGGCTTGTCAAGCTGATTGTACAGCTCTAACACTGCCCGCGCCTGCGCTACGTCTATAGGGTGCTCATCTACGCGTGATGCTGCCGACAGGGCTGCCTGCAGTTCTCTGTATTCACGCTCATACTTTTCGCGGCTAATCAGGTCTGCTATATAAATGTCCGTAAGCTTATCCATTTTACGCTTGATGGCGGCTGTATCAATGGGCGCTTGCCGTCTTGCATGCAACTCCGCATTGTACTCTTCTACTCGTATTAGAAAATGATCCAGTAGATAACGTTCCACTTTTTCCTCACGGATGTGAGAAGCAAAGTTACAGTCCCCTACGGATAAGCGGCGAGCGCAACGGTAATAATAATAATCCTTACACACATATGCGTTCATCCGATAACCGCAACAGCCACACACCAACAGGCCGCTGAAAAGATAGACCCTGCCGGTCTGCGCGTTGCGCTGAGATCTTGTATTGAGAATCTCCTGCGCTACATCGAATACCTCCGCGTCTATAACGAGCCCGCGGTATTTTTTATTGCACAGCAGTTTGCGAAAGGTTGTAGTATCACGGAGAACGTTGTATTTCTGCGCCATATATCTTTGAGCGGCATAGATGGAGCGCACGGCAATAAACTCCCTGAAAATATCTCGCATCATGCTGGCCCCTGGTTCCACCGCTTCGAGGTGTTTGTCTGCCGTGATGGCTATACCGGGCGGCACGGATCCACTGCAAACTTCGCCTCGCGCCCTCTTGGCGTCAAATACCGCCTTTATACGTTCGGTGGCTCGCTGCGCCTCGTTCTGGTTCACGGATAACATGATATTTACCTTAAACTCGCCGCTTGGCGTTTCTGTCTCGTAGTCCTCCAGTATAGCTCGCCACGGCACCTTGTGCTTGTCAAGCACGTCCTGCGCCTTGTAGTACTCTTTTACTTTGCGGCTCCAACGGTCAAGTTTGGTAAAGAGAACTATATCAACTTTACCTGCCTGCACATCGGCCAAAAGCCGCTGCAACGCTGGGCGCTTGCTTATAGGCTTCTGGCCGGACACCCCTGCGTCTGTGTAGTGACCGACGATAAGCATGCTGCGCTCTTTGGCGTATGCTTCGAGCGCTTCTTTTTGCGCTTCCAGCGATAAGCCGTGCATTTTCTGCTCCTCGGTGGAAACGCGTTCATATAATGCGGCTCGCATGGTTTACAATATCCTCTATATATGATAGAATCGGAGGCGGAGAAGCATCCACCTCTGATCCCCCTTGCGCTGCACCAACAGCCGGGGGATTTTTTACCTTAAACCCCTGCCCTTAGGCATATATTCACGCCATCCGGCGCAGGTACTGTCCACATATTCTGCAAATGTGTCACTGTCACAATACATTTCAAAAAAATCATAAAAAAATTCGGTTCGTTCTTCGGTATCGTTAAAAATCGCACGTCTATAATCTTCTTGGCCTTGCTCATACCCTTCATACCATCCACCAGACTGCGCGTCTCCATCAAAGCAAAACTCCTCAACTGCTGACTCGTATCCATCGTTCTTGCCTTCGGAATATCCGACATTGTATCCTTTGTCGTATTGGACGCTTGCTTCCGTACTTGCTCGTTCCTCCGCAGCTCTGGCCGCCTTCTTGTCTATTATATAATCATCTTCAAAAGGACCGTCGACGCAAGCTGCAACCAAATATAATATAAATCCTACGGCAAGGATTATCTCCATCACCTTACCAGACTTGTTATTCGCCATACCTCTTACAACCTCCCATCTAAAAACCCGCTTCTCATCAGTCCCGTTATCCACCCTTTATCGAGGTGCATCATATCATATACCAGCATTCCTATGACCGCCGCCATAACAATAAAAGTAAATACTGCTATTATCATTATCGTGCGTTCCAGCTTCTTTATCTTCCGTTCCCTGTACTCTAACCCTCTTTCGTATAACTGCGTCAGCGATTCCGGCTCACACACCTTATCCTCGTCCAGATCGTTCAGGCTCCCGCCCATGGCCTTCACCAGTTTGCAGACCGTATCAAACCCGGGATTTTCCGTTAAGCCCTGAAGCACGCGGTTTACCGTGGCAACGGGCACACTACTTTTGTCCGCTATCTGCTGCGCCGTCATATTACTTGCGTCCTTCATGGCGCGTAAATGTTCATATAACAACAAATAGTATCACCTTCTTCATTTATGTGTGGCGAAAAAACAAGAATGTTAGCGAATCACCTATTATGAGTATTTGATTTGAGCGGCAAAGTTGCTATTATCAATTCAGGACGGTTCACAAGATGCTTCTCCACCGTCTTAGGCGGAGGTGAGCGGCTCCCGCTCCCTCTGCCGGTTAAAGGCAAATCCGAGGCACGATTTGTGCAACATTGTTGAGCGCAGTCCCCCTTATGGTACTTTCATACAAATTCCCCCTTTCTTTTTGAATCTAACGTGTTATTATCAAAACAGAACAAATGTTTGGAGGTAGAAAGATGACTGAACATGAAAAAGAACGAGCTTTTATTGAAGCTTTAAAAGACCCCGAAAAATTCAAAGCTATTTTTGCGATAATACAAAGTGATCGACGAGAACGCGGGCTTCCTGAGATAATTCTCTGTAAGCCAGTATAAGCTTATACTCGTTTTCGGACACAAGCCTATGAAGGTTCTCGACCTCTTGACGCCCATACAGGTAATCCATATCAACGTTGTATATGTCGGCTATCGTTTCGAGCAATTCATCATCAGGACGACGCTCATCGCGCTCGACCATGGAGATTGTGCTTCTTGACACTCCGACAAGTTTCGCTAATTCATCCTGAGTATGGCCATGCTCTTTTCTCAAACGCTTAATTCGGCTACCAAATAAAGCCATTCAAATCACCTCGACACCACTATAACACAGAGAGTGACAAATGTAAATAAAAAATGTTACAAATAGTGTTGACACGCTTAGTGTCATGGTGCTATACTTAAAACACAGAAAAGAATGGGAGGTGAAAATCATGCCCACGCGAGAAGAGATAGGACGTAGGTTGCGCGAATGCCGCAAGACAAAAGGTATAAGTAGCGAAAAAGCAGCTATTGAAATGGGGCTTACTGCATCGTCCTTGCGAAAATATGAGAGTGGCGAAAGAACGCCTCGTGATGAAGTCAAAATCACAATCGCTGATTATTATGGTACGAGTGTACAGGCAATTTTTTTTGATGTAGCATGACACTATGCGTGTCAAAAAGCGAACAGACAACATGGACGGTGAGCGGCACCATTGCAAACTAACGCCTTTTGCGCTTGTTGGCGTCTTTGATGAATGCAGAACATATAGGCGCAATCACCACGAATAAAATGGCGGCAGCCTCTACACCTTCCTTGAAGGTTTTCCATGCTTTCTTTAACCAGGGCTCTTCTGCGGCAGGCTCTGTTATATCGCTCGTGTCGTAATAAGAGTAATAAGGTGTCGGTGCCGGCGTTATTTTAACGGTTGGTTTTGGAGTAGGTTGAACGGTTACGGACGGCATCGAACGTGAGGACGACGAGCTGCTTTCCGAGGGAGCATCATCATAAGGGCAAATCCCATCAGGATGATAATGCGCTCTATGGCCGTGGTGATAGTGGTAATCACCGTTTGAGTGATCATAATGACCGCCGTTTGCGTCTGTACGACCTGAATGTGAAAAAACAGGGGAGAAGGAAATAAGAAGAAGGAACACCAATAAAAAAGCGGAGAAACGTTTCAACAAAATCACTCCCTTTGACAGTGAACTAACGACAGCATAGGACTGCCACCTAAAAGATATTTAGACCATTATACCACGGATCGCCGAATAAACATATTACGACAAAACGCGGAAGGAGGCCCAATATGAGTGAGATCAGCAAGGAACAGGCGTACAAGATGCTTGAGATTCTGGCCGAGATATATGGGCGCCAACATAACTGCGAGGTCGTAATAGTCAAAAAAGAAACCCCCAAAACTGCTTCGAGATAAGGGTGGGAGCGGGCAATGCCAAAACGCTAACCCCTGGGCCTGAACGGGACAGGCCTAAAGCTTCATTGTGAATCTCCTTTTCAGTGATATTGAGGATGCCGAAATAACGCCCGCTCCTGCCCTTATCCCGAAGTTTACCCCATCAGGAGGTGATGCCCTTGAGCACCTGCGGCTGATAATCACACGCTCCAAATAACCACGCACGTTAGCAGCTCGACCGGGCGAGCATAAACAGGATTCAGGCCCGGTGCGTCTCCCGCGGACGGGCTTGCCGATAGCCTGCGCCGCCGGAGGGTATCAGATCACAAGGAGGACATAAAAAATGCAATTAGGAGAACTACCATTCGGAAGCAACATCAAAATTCCCGAGCGCCGCGAGGGTGGAACCTACGAGCTGGCTGACTACACCCTCGGTTGCCTCAATAATTTTGACGTAGGCACCGCAGGGCTTATCCGCAAAGACATACACAGCCTGTGCCGGTTCGGCGACAGCACGGAGTACGCCGGATCAGACCTGGACAAACGCATGACGGAAATATACAACAGCTACCCCGACGAACTTAAAGAGCTGATTATTCCCAGCACGATCCCGTTATATAACGGCAGCGGCGCCGAGGATATAACCCGAAAAGTGTTTGCCCCCACATTGACCATGGTAGGCTGCGGCGAAAATGAAGGAGTGGACGAGGGATTCACATGGCCTATATTCACGAGAAGAAATAGCCGCGAAAAGACCTTTAACGGCTCGGCTAATGTCTGGTGGCTTTCTTCGCAGTTCTCCTCTGACGTCGCGTGGTTCGTCGGCACGGGCGGCTCCGCCTACTACTTCGGCCTCTCGTCGCTCACGCTTGGTGTTGTCCCCGCTTTTATAATCCTCCAATCGGTGCAGATTGACGACACACCGGATAATGACGGCAGTTACAGATTGACGGAACTGCAAAGCTATTGCTCGTAAAAAAGCCATGAAAAGCAAACGCACAAAAGCATGCGAAATACCTCTCAAAGTCAAACGGTGGGTATGGGAGAGGGATCATCATTGCTGCGTCCTGTGCGGCAGGCCCGGCAACCCGGACGCGCATTTTATCCCGCGCTCCCATAATGGCAAGGGAGTGGAGGAAAATGTTGTTACCCTGTGCCCTGAATGCCACAGGGATTACGACAATTCCGAGCGCAGGCCGGAGATCAGAAAGGCCCTCCGGGCGTACCTTATGGCCAAATACCCGGATTGGGACGAGGAAAAGCTGAGATACCGTAAGTGGAGGAGTGATTACATATGCAAGTAAGGGAGCTTTTACCCATAATCGCCCTGCTGAAAACACAACGGGTACGACTGTACCACTCGCCGGACGGGGCGCTGATCGGAGACTTCAGGAGGGAGGATATTCTTCCCGCCGTCTGCGACAGAACGGTAGCCGCCCTGCTCGATGCGTCCCTGCTGTGCATGGACGCCAACAACAACTACATCAATTTATACGTTGCAACTGGAAAGGACAATTGATATGTGGGGAGCATTTTTTAGCTGGGGAGTGCCGATGTTTGTGATCGGCATAATGACAGGCTTTGCCTTCGCGCCACGCAAAAGGAGATAGATATGGAAGCGTGCACAACCGGACAAACTCTGTGCTGGCGTTGTCAGAGGGCGACCAACGCGCCGGGCATGGGCTGCAGCTGGTCTCGCCGCGCCGATCCCGAACCCGTTGAGGGCTGGGAGGCAAGGGAGACAACACTGAAGGGCAGCAACTATTACCACGGCAAAAACTACACGACAATTATACAGTCCTACGTCATCCGCGCCTGCCCGCTGTTTTTGCCGGACGAGAAAAACGAGCCGCCGCGTATATACAGGAAGTGGATAGTCGAAGTGGACGGCGAGTGGCTGACAACGCAGGAGACGAGGGAGCGGCTGGGCATCGACAGGCACGAAATATACAAACTGATCGAGCGCGGCAAGCTCAACGCCAGACAAGTAGACCAAATGAGCTAAAAACATATCAAAGGAGGACAAACAAAATGGAAACAACTGAAAAGACATTCGGCGTTTGCCGCTACTGCGGGCAGCTGCTCAATATCAAGAGCTATTTGGCCCTGCACCCAAACATCGACGACCCGGACGAGGACGGGATAGCTACCCTCATATGCGACTGCAAGGAGGCCAGACGCGACCGCGACGCTCATAAGGCTGCCCTTCGGGGAGAGAGCGACCGCATTGAGGCCCTGCAAAAAGCAAATGACGTGATCGAGGAGCTTTTTACCGGCAACCCGCACCAGAAGCGCATGGCCGTGGACGAGCAGACGCGGGAGATATTGCAGCAGCTTGCCGAGCGGGTGTACGGCGGTTTTGTGGACAAAGCGGTCATTACCACCACGGACGGGGTCAAGGCCACCGTAAAGAGCACCGGCTCCGCCGCTATCGGCATAGCCATAGAGCGCAGCGAAACGAAAAGGGAGAAAAAGGAGATATAACCCATGGAAAGCCGGGAGATATATGACATGCTCCTGCGCGCCATAGGGGAGCACGTGGACGCAAAAGGCCGGGCCGCTGTCAGCATCAACGGCAGGCCCGCCCTGATAGTAACGATAGACCGGGAGACCGGAGAGGTTACCGCCCGCAATGCGATCACCGACACGACCGCCGCCGACGCGGTAATAGACTACCTCAACGCCATCGCCGGGACGAAATATCAAAAAACGCCGAAAAACCGCAGCTATATCAACGCCCGCATTGCGGAGGGGCACACGCCGGAGGACTGCCGCCGGGTAATAGACAGCCGCTGGGCAACGTGGAAGGGGACAAGCATGCAGGAGTATATGCGCCCCTGCACCCTATTTAACAGCGAGAAATTTGAGGGCTACCTTGCGGCGGCGAAAACCAACGTCAAAAAAATCGCTGGGAGTTATTTTATGAACCACATTCAGCACCAATACTCCGCCGACGAGCTGGCGAAAATAGGCGTTGATCTAATCGGGGATTTAGGGGAGGACTGAAAAAATGCCGAAAAAGAAAAAGGAAACGCTGCCCACCTACACCGTCCTGATCCGCACACCCGCCGGGACGCAGACCGTTATTGAGACCAACGACTTTGCGAAAGCCAGACGGACATATGCCCAGTACAAGGGCTCATGCCGCCTGTGCATCGACGGGCGGGAGATGCATATCCTTGAGGCGGACGAGCTGATGAACGACCACAGCGACAAAGTAATGGAGCAGATATTTATCCCGCGCCGCACAAAGAAAACCGAGGACATACACGCATTAAAGCCTGCCCGGTAACACGGGCAGGACTTGACCTTTTGCCGGGTGCGGCAATCACCCGGTCCTCCATTATGATAGGGTGGCGGCAGGTGCGGCCAACGGGAAAACGCCCGCACTGCAAACCACCGCCCCCGGCAAAGGGCCAAGACATGATTATTAAAAAAAGGAGGCCGCCATGCAGCGGGTACGGCGTGATATATATTCCGGCGTGGTGCTGGAGCGGATTATATACTCCGTGGGCGACAGGACACAAAAACCCTACCGCCCGCGAAAACCGAGGTTTAAGACGGACGAGGAAAGGGCGCGGTTTAACTCTGAGGTAGCCCGCCGGGCACATACCCGGCTGGTCAACGAAAACTTCACCCCGGCCTCGATGTACAGCACATTGACCCAGGACGACGAGCACGAGGTACACGATTTTAAAGATTTCCGCCGCCTCTGCGTCAACTTCCGGCGCCGGCTGCTCTATGCCTACCCGGAGGCAAAAATCGTTATCTACATGGGCCGAGGAAAAAACACCCACCGCATACACGCCCACATGCTGACGGACGGCATACCGGAGGAGGCCATACGCAAACAATGGACGCTGGGCAGCGTCAATCGCTGCGAGTACCTCCGGGCCCACGTCCACTATGACGGCATAGACCACGGCCCCGATTATACGGGATTAGCCAATTACCTGTTTAGTCACTGGACGCCGGAGCAGGGCGGGCACCATTACATGGCCACCCGCAACCTTGCCCCCTGCGGCAGGGAGCAGACAAAACCAATAAAACGCAACTACACGCCGGCCAAACCGCCGCATACGCCGAGGGACTATATCCTCGTCGAGAGCGGCGCGACAGAGTTCGGCTTTACCTATTTCAAGTATGTCAAAATCCCGCCCAAACGGCGGTGCTAAGCGGCGCAAAGCGCAAGGCTTTTGCCGGGGCCTTGTAAATGCGTCGGATTTTACGACGATATCAAAAAGGAGGTAAAAAACAATTGCTGAAAGATTACACCATGACCCTCAACCGGGCGGGTATACCCGTATGGCGGCCTGCCCAACCGGTAATAGGCAAAGAGGACGAGCACCAGACCGCCCTGACCAACTGGGCGCGGATGATGCGGGCACAGTACCCGGCCCTGCGGCTCTACCACCACATACCCAACGGCGGCTTACGCGATAAGCGCACCGCTGCGCGACTGATAGGGCAGGGGGTACATTCTGGCGTACCCGATGTGTTTATCCCTGCGGCACGGGGCGGCTACCATGGCATATACATTGAGCTCAAAACGGGCGACAACCGTCCGACCCAAAATCAAAACGAGTTTATGAGCGGCGCTATAGCCGAGGGCTACTATTGCGCGGTCTGCTACGGCTGGCCCTGCGCGGCGGCGGTGATTGAGGAGTATTTGAAAGGAGACACTGAACTGTGAACAGTAAAAACACAATGAAAATTCTGCGCAGAGCCATCGAGAAATACGGCGAACCCATCCAGACCATAGTCGCCATCGAGGAATGTGCAGAGCTACAAAAAGAACTGACCAAAGCTTTGCGTGGCAAGCCGAACTCTGACCATCTTGCAGAGGAAATGGCTGACGTACAGATAATGCTGTGGCAGCTCTGCTGCATATTCAACGTAGGCGGGCAGATGACAGAGTGGATTACCAAGAAGATTGAGCAGCTCAATAAGCGCATTGAGGCGGCAGAAACAGGAGGCAAGGAAAATGACTAATTTCACCACTATGTTTTTGAGCGACAAGGACTATTGGGAAACGCCGCAAAGAAAGAGTGAGGTAGAGCAATGAAAAAGTACACGCCGGAACAATTCACGAGAAGACATATCTGGCGGCTTGCGATTTGGCAGAGCTGATGTTGAAAGGAGGTAACGAGAAATGACACACGAAGGAGGAACGATGACGAAAAGGTACTATGCGGTAACAATGCCCAATGGTGGCATCTATACCATACCCGCCCATGTTATAGCGGATAACTACGCAAATTATTATGCCACTAAGGGTGAGGACTACCAGGAAAACTATGACGCAATGTTGTATTGGTTTGACACCAACGACTACGAATTTGCGGATTGGGCAAAAAACAACATGGATTGGGACGATGTAAAGGAACACGCTATTCTTCTTGAATCACAAACAAAATCTTGCGACTTTCAGGATGGGTGGGTAAACGGCGATTACGAGTACAAATTTATGGGGGAACCCCATGCAGAATGAGCTTAAACCGTGCCCGTTCTGCGGCGGTAACGCATTTATAAGCGCCGATCCTGAAGCAGTGTTAGATACGCAAGGTCGACGTTGGGGGTACACAGTCGTTTGTGGCAAGTGTTGCACAACGTCTGGGCTTGCGTACACACCTGAAATGGCGGCAGAATTTTGGAACAGGAGGGCTGACAATGGCTAAAGAATATATAGAACGAGAAGCGGCGCTGGAAAAGGTTATTGAAGTAAAGCACCACGACCCTGAATTGAGCGGAGTTGTATTGCACAGGTACATCAAGGAAAACGACTTGAAGGATATCCCTGCCGCCGATGTTACCCCGGTGCGGCGCGGACGGTGGATCGAAGAGGATGGCATACAGATTTGCTCAGAATGCGGCGAAGAGCATGAATGGGAAGATTACAGGGCGCCGTACTGCGATACCTGCGGAGCAAAGATGAACAAGGAGGAAGCCAATGAACTGGATTAAAGTGAGAGACAGACTGCCAGAAGAAAAAGAACCGGTGATTATCCTGCTGCAAGATGGACAGATTTTTCGCGGCGAGATACGCATGAGACAATTATTGCCGGAATGGTGGTATTACTACGATCCCGGCTGCACTGACATTGACATGCTGGGGCTTTTATATCCCATAGAAAAGTTTGGCGGACTATGGTTTAAGGGTAATCCTGTTATTGCGTGGATGCCCATGCCAGAACCCCCGGAGGAGGAAAAATGAAACGAACAATAACAATAACAATATTAACCCTGCTGACCCTCACCATTTGCGGATGCAACGAGGCTGAGACTGCTAATCATAGACTGCGAACGCTGGAAACGGGTGCATTGTATACGATATATATCGATAATCTCACGGGGATACAATATTTGAAAACATACCAAGGCGGCGTGTGCGTAATGGTAGATGCAGAGGGAAAACCGCTGATATGGGAGGGAGAAAAATGATAACGATCCACAACAACGAAGAGCCGCTGTACAAGCTGGCGAAGGGAATACACGAAAACGCCGTTGCTCACGGCTGGTGGGATGAGGAGAGGAATCTGCTGGAGATTGTCGCCCTTTGCCATAGCGAGCTGTCGGAGGCGGTGGAGGAATACCGCGCAGGCCGCGACATGATTTACCCCGGCGTGGGCGGCAAGCCCGAGGGCATAGCCGTCGAAATGGCCGATTGCCTTATTAGGATACTGGACTGGTTCGGACATGAGGGGCTGGACGTGGACGGCATTGTACGTGAGAAAATGCTCTACAACAAGGGCAGGCCATATAAGCACGGGAAGAAGTGTTGAAATGAACGATAAGGAAAAGCGTTGGAGGGTTCGGGAGCAACTCCGCCGGTGGGGGAACACAGCAAACCTGTGCCGGAGGAAACAGGCCGAAATCGCGGAATATATCGGGCTGATAGATGCCGCTGTTGACACACTGGGCGCACAGATCATTAGCGGAGCGCCGCGTGGGACGGATACGAGCGACCCCACAGCGTGGGCGGCACAAAAGGCGGAGGCACTGCGGGAAGCCTATCGTGGGCGGATAACCGAATTACAAATTGATATATGCACTGCCCTGGATTTGGCGCGGCACATGGACGAGATCGTAACCGAGCTGCCCCCCGACCAACAGGATGTTATCGACAAACGGTATAAGCGCCGCTGGGGGTGGGGCAGGATAGGCGCGAAATTATACATCAGCGATAGGCAAGCACAGCGCGTGGAGGCGGAGGCGGTCACGAGGCTTGCGGAATATATGGATTTTGAGCGGATGGAATAAAAAAGGGGCTGCGTTGAGCGGCCCTTTTTTGCTGCGTTGTATCCTCGGACAACTTGAAATCATATCGGCTGAAAGTCCCCAATCGTCTCCCGAACGACCCCAAGCCGGAAATCATATATCCCCACGCCGTCGCGCTCTCGGCGGTAGACACGGGCGGCGGCGCGAGCCTCGGCGAGGGTGTTAAACTCCCGCTGCTCGTCGTGCCCCTCGTCCCACGTCCATGTAATAACCTGATAACGCATATTGTACCTCCTTAAAATCATACGGCGGGGCGACTTTATGCCGCCACAACCGTTATATTGCGGTAAAAATTAGTGTCGAAATAATCAACCATGCTGTTACTGTCATCGTAGTGGTATGCGTCCAGCACCGCATTTATCCGGTGCAGCTTTGCGCGGAACGCCTCAGTATAGATTTTATTGTCATCAATCCTGTAATGGTTAATGTCGTGACTGCCGGAAACGGCGGAATCATACTCGCGGGCGGCGTGGCTCCTGATTATGCGCCGCTGTTCCTCATTTGAGAGACTGAACAGCTTATCACGGTGAATGCTCTCGCCGTCCTCGGTGTAGAACCAGGCAGTGCCAAGGCCGTATTTGCCAGCGGCATAATCATTGATATATTCACCACGGCCGATGAAGTCAGCGGCAGTGGCCTTGACCTTTATTATCACTTCCTGACCGCCGGAGAACGTTTTGCAGCTTACGGAAACGCCCTTAATACCCTGGGCCTTCAGTTCCTCCCGGATCGCCTTTGAAAGCTCGGCCCCGTGCAGGTATTTGCCGGACTTATTGCCATCCCAGCGGGTAGCCCCTAAATAACCATCGGAGATCGTGCCGCCCAGCTCGTTATCATGCTCACCGATGGCCGCTAATATGTCATACTGAGCCGCGAACCCGTACCAGCAACCCTTCTTCGGGTTCCAGCGCATTTTCAGACCGCGCAGAGCGGTTAAAACCTCGGCGGCGGGTTTGCTTTCAAAATATATCTCGTTGCTGTTATATTGTGCGTTCTTCTCGATTTTGTAGCTTGCCATTTTATAACCTCCATTGTTCGGGGTGGTTCCCCTTTCAATGTCTCTATTATATACGTGCGCAAGTATATAATCAACTGAAATATTAAGGGAAAAGCCTTAATAAATAAGATAAATATACTTGCGACAGTATGAACAAAATGTTAGAATATGAGCGGCAGGAGGTGACAACATGGGAACATCAGCAACACGAGCAAAAAACAAATACAACGCAAAAATGTATGAGCGGCTTTTTATTGCCGTAAAAGCGGGCGAAAAAGAAAAAATAAAACAAAGAGCGGAAAAATTAGGAAAAAGCGTCAACGCCTATATAACCGACCTGGTCTATGAGGACATGGAAAAAGAGGGCTGATATAGCCCTCTTATATCATTATCCCAAACTTTGCCGCCAGCAGCTCCCGCCGCGCTTGCGGTATTGGCTTAACTCCGGCGCACCACGAATGCACTGCGGCCTTGCTCACCTCGCAAGCCTCGGCTGCCTGCTCCAACGTCAGGCCACGGGCCTTGAGCTGATCCCGTAAATACTCGCCGTCGCTGAGCACGGGAACGCACCGGCCCTGCATATAGGCAAGCTCCCACATGCCTTGCTGGTTGAGCGGCAGCGCGTGCTCGTCCTCGGTTATATCCTCCGCGCCTTGCAGCGCGTCCCGTATGGCTCTATCGACCTCCGGTGTGAGTTTGCGATTAATAATCATATACCGCAAGCCCTCACCCAGCCCACGGATGGGCCACATATTAGCTGTCTGCACCCGGCAGTGCGCCCCGATGATGTCGGGGAGCTGCGCTGCCATTATACCATACGCCCGTCCCAGGGCCTTAACCGTGTTGTCTGTCATGTGCTCACCTCCGTTAATCCTGCATGACCCAGACGCGATAATCAGTTACGGACATAACAGCCCAGCCGCCGTCAACCTCAACCACAACCTCATCACCACGGCAATTTTCCGCTGCCTCGTCATACGTTTCAAAAGTTATCATTTTTTATATCCTCCTTTGCTATATTTCAAAAGCTAAACCGTGATTATGGTTATACTCTGTTTCCCAATTCGCCAGTTTGCCGCCCGCCTCGCAGCTGAAATCCCGCGTTGCGTGATTCCACGCGGCCACATATTTGTGATGTATGGCTATATACTCTGCCCGGTTCGCAAGGATCATGTCGGCCGGAGTATTCGCCCAGGTGATATATGCCTTTTTAGCGGCCTCGATAGCCTCATCTTCGGTCTGCGGTACATATACCACGATGGTTTTGGTCTCCTTGTTGTAACTATTAAGCTTGGTTTTGCAGCTCGCATAATTGTTTTTATACTCGCTGTAGCTCATCTCAACTTCGCTGCATCCTTCGGCGGCTTCGGCATCTTTCTGGGCCTTATAACAATCGGGGCAAACCGCTTCCGTCTCATACCACTTTATTTTACGCTCACGCTCGACAGCGGAACCGTAGATGTCAACAGTGTGGGTGTGGCCGCAGGAAAAGGTTATGTCGTACTTCATTGTTTTTATCTCCTCTCTTGTTATGCCTGCATTATACATCTTTGTTTTTACCAAACCGTCACGATCTCGTCATAATAGGGGTTACTGCGCTCTACGTCGTAATAATCGCCGTCATAATAGCGGGCCTCCAGCAAATCAATACCAGTTAGCCCCTCGGGGTCATCGGCGATCTTGTACTCAACGGGCAAGTCCAACTCTCGAGCCGCGCTGAGGGTGTGGTGCTTGTCAGTTTGTATAGCATACTCTACACCGTCGATTATGCCAACATAGGAGCACGGGACGATGATACTTTTAGCACCGGCGGCGGTGAGCTGCTCTATTTTTTCGGCTACTATTTCGGGGTTGATGTAGTGCTGGCTGCTGATGATTGTCATTGTCGTGTGCTCCTCTCTTGGTATGTCTATATTATATACCTGTCAGATTAAAAAGTCAACCAAAAAGATAAACAAACTAAAATAATGAGGCAAAAACTTTTGATGCGGGAACCTAAAACCTGTCGCGAAATGTCGTGATCCATGCGCTATGATTGTAGCATAGAGATGGGCCGCACGAGATGAGCGGCCCGTTGGCTTTATGGGGGTGCCAAAAGAACGATGTACAAATGCAAAAGCTGCGGCGAGGTATTCGCTGCGCCGGTTGAAACGGAGGATTACCAGCTATACGCAGAGCCGTTTGACGCCTGCCCGAAATGCCGGAGCGAGTGGATCACAGAATATGACCCCTGCCCGGTGTGCGGCAAAAATGAGCGCATGGACAGTCTGCCGGTATGCCGGGAGTGCGCTATAAAAGAGTTGGAGGCCATGGAGCGCGAGGGCAAGCTCTTCGGCGGCATTTGCCGCGGGGCGCTGCTGCAACTGCTCAGGGGGCAGATATGAGCGTATACGAGCGCATAGCGGCGGTAATGGCCGATGTTACCTATCTCACGCGGGATTGCGATATGGGCGATTTTTGGACGTTGAGCGACGAGAGGGTAACCAGCGCAGTGAGGGCCAGCCTGATAAAAAATGGCCTGGTGATTATCCCCATAGCTACCGAGACGCAGACCAAGGACACGCCGACCGCCACCATCACATACAGGATACAGGGCATCGACGACGACGGCATAAACGTCTGCATGAGCGGCAGCGGCGAGACGCTGGGGGCCGCCCTCACAAACGCCCACAAATATATGCTGCTGCAGGTTTTTAATATCCCCAACGGCATGGAGCAGATGGGCACGGGTGAGCGGCCTAAAACGGGCAGGGGGCGGGCATTGCTCAACGCGCTCAAAAAAATGTGCCCGGACGAGCAGACACTAAACGCCATGAGCGGCAACCTATACGGCCGACCCGTGGCAGAGCTGACCGAGGACGAGCTACAAAAAATGGCAAACGAGATTGACAGATTGAGAGGTGATAGAGCGTGAGGAATAACGAGTATTTTGACGAGATCAAAACCGGCGGCAGGCCGAAAATGGTCATAAACAAGCGCGGCCTGAAATTAGTCACCGACCTGTCTAAAATAATGTGCAGCAACGAGGAGATAGCTACCTCCCTCGGCGTGTGCGTCAATATGCTGACCAACGCCAATAACGCCAAATTATTTAATCAGGCCAAGGCCGCCGGACAAACCAACGCAAAAAAAAGCCTGCGCCGCAAACAGTTTGCCCTCGCGTCAAAAAACGCAAACATGGCGATATTTTTAGGCAAAAATTACCTCGACCAGTGCGATAAACAGGAGATCGAGAGCACCATCAGCGGCGGCGTATCCCTGGGATTTGATGATGATCTCATGGGGTAAATATATCGTTGGGGCTGCCGCCGAACCCTAAACAAATGGAGTTTTTCCGCGCCCGTGGGCGGCACGTTGCGTATGGCGGCGCAAGGGGCGGCGGCAAGAGCTGGGCCATGCGAACCAAATTGATCATGCTGGCGGTCAAATATCCGGGTATACAGATGCTGCTCCTCCGTCGTACTATGCCACAGCTTCGCGAAAACCATATCGTCCCCATGCTGTCCACCCTCAAGGGGATCGCCCAATACAAGAGCCAGGAAAAGGTATTTGAATTTTACAACGGCTCCCGTATCGTGTGCGGCTACTGCGCCGCCGAGATCGACGCGCTCAACTATCAGGGCCAGTCATACGACGTTATAGGTATGGAGGAGGCCACACAGTTTACCGAGCAACAAATGGACTGGATAGTATCCTCTAACCGTCCATCCGGCCCCGGCTACCCGACGCGCATGTATTACACCTGTAACCCCGGCGGAGTAGGCCACGCATGGGTTAAGCGACTGTTTATCGACCGCGACTACCGCAACAGTGAGCGGCCTGAAGACTATGATTTTATCCCTGCAAAGGTATATGACAACTATGTATTGATGGGGCGCGACCCGGATTATGTTCGCAAACTGGAAAATCTGCCTGAAGATATGCGCCGGGCACACCTGGACGGCGATTGGGATTTGTTTGTCGGGCAGTATTTCACGGAGTTTCGACGCGATATACACGTTGTCACACCGTTTGCCATACCCAATTACTGGCAACGGTACAGGGCATTTGACTACGGCTTGGATATGCTGGCCTGTTATTGGGCGGCATTCGACGAGCTGGGCAACTGCTATGTATATAACGAGTATTGCGCCCCTAACCTCATCATCTCCGAGGCGGCGCACCGGATATTGGAGCGCACGCCGGAGGAAAGCAAAATAGAGTGTACATTTGCGCCGCGTGATATGTGGGCTACCAACAGAGCAACGGGTAAATATCAGGCTGAGATATTTGAGGAAAACGGCCTACGGCTAACACCCGTGAGCAACGGGAGAGTGGCAGGATGGCAAAATATAGCGGAGTGGCTGCACCCTGTCCCCAATGGCGTGGGCGGCACACAGCCACGCCTAAAAATATTTAGCAACTGTACGGAGCTGATAAAGGATTTGCCGCTGCTCCAACATGACGACAAAAACCCGAGCGACTGCGCGACAGAGCCCCACGACATAACCCATGCCCCGGACGGATTGCGTTATCTGCTGGACGGCAGACCGCGCCCGGCGGAAATACTCGCCCCGAAGGACGAGGACGAGCCGCTGGAATTTGACGACCAGATAGAGAATTTTATGGATTACGGAGGATAAAATGGAATACCTCATAGGCGCTGTGATAGGCGCTATTTTGTTTTTTGGCGGGTATCTGACCGCCTACAAATTGGCGCCGCGAAAAAAATACGAGCCTGACGATGACCTACAAGTGCAGTACGACGATACCCGCCGCACACGGGCCGACAAAATGAATATGCAGATGTATAACATGCTGAATTATACAGGGAGAGCACAGAATGACGATTACGAAGACTGACCCCCAAAGCGTATGGGAGGAGTACCAGCAGGGCAGGCGATACAAAGAGGCCATAAACCTGTACGAGGACGTGCGACTTAATGAAAATTTCTACCTTGGGCGGCAATGGGAGGGGCTGAACGCTCCCGACCTGCCTAAGCCCGTGCTCAATTTTCTCAAGCGCGTCGTTACCTACGTTATCGCCACCATATCCTCAAACGATATAGCCGTATCCCTATCACCCCACGAGAGCGACCGGGACAAGGAAATGACCGCCAAAGCCGTAAGCAGGCAACTTGAGAAGGTCATTGAAAACACAAAATTTAAAAACGCGCTGCGCCAACGGATACGGGATAGCGCAGTAGACGGCGACGCATGTATGTATTTTAGATTTGACCCCGAAATAGCGACAGGACAGGCCGCACAGGGCGATATAGCGTGTGAGGCTATAGACAACATCAATGTGATATTTGGCAACGCATACAACCGTGATGTGCAGTCACAGCCCTATATCATCATTTGCCAGCGCAAAAAGGTGAAGGAACTGAAACGCGAGGGCAAGGCCGCCGGCATGAGCGACGCAGAAATACAACTGATACAGGCCGACACAGATGCATATCAGCGCGAAAAGGGCGACGATGCAAACCTCTGTACCAAACTGATAAAACTTTGGAAGGAAGAAAACGGCGAAATCTGGTACACGAGCACAACGGAAAAGGCGACGATAAACAAGCCCACCAATACGGGCCTAAAACTCTACCCCGTGGCATGGATGAGCTGGGACGAGGTAAAGAGCAGTTACCACGGGCAAGCACTCCTCACCGGCCTCATCCCCAACCAGATAGAGGTCAACAGATTGTTCGCCTGTTATGTGCGGTCCGTCAGCATGAACGCATTTCCGAAGATCGTCTATGATTCCGACAAAATCAAGAAATGGACAAACAAGGCCGGAGAGGCCATAGCGACAAAGGGCATCGGCGTAGGACGGGTAAACGATTATGTAACAGCCATACGCGGCGGCGATGTATCCTATCAGGTCATGGAGGTCATACAGCAGATCATAACCATGACCCGCGATTTTATGGGCGCCTCTGACGCCGCGCTCGGCAACGTCAAACCCGATAACCACTCCGCCATTATCGCCGTGCAGCAGGCCTCGTCAATGCCGCTGGAAATCCAGCGGATGAACCTATACCAATTTACCGAGGATTGCGTGCGGATAATGATGGATATAATGCGGGCGTATTACGGCGTGCGCATTGTCACGCTGGATGAGGCCGTCCCCGCCATAGAGGACGGCGCCGCGCTTGACACCATGGGCAACCCGACGGGGGAGAGCATTAACAAAATACAGCTCGATTTTTCAAATTTTGACACCATCAACTACGATACAAACGTTGACGTGGGCGCGTCCTCATACTGGTCTGAGCTGATGCAGGTACAGACCATGGATAACCTGTTTGCAAAAGGGATAATTACCAACGCGGTACTGTACCTCGAAAGCATACCGAGCAAATACCTGAAAAACAAGGACAAAATCATAGCCGCCGTTAAGGAGCAGCAGGCCATGATGGCACAGCAGACCGCCATGCCTACGGAGACCCCGCCCGCAGAAATGCCGATAACAGAACCAGCGGCGCAGGAGCTTGTGAACCAGGTTGCCGAAGCACGCAGGGAAATAATGAATCAATCGCGACAATAGGCCTAAAAGGCCTTTTGTTATATAAAAACGCAGAAAGGAAAACACAATGGGAAACAACAATGAAGTATTCGACGGTTCAGATCTGTTTGTAGACGCGGAGGACACCCACGAAGCGGAAGAACAGGCTGCCGCCGATACGGATACACCGGCTGAAGCGGAGGACACCCACGAAGCGGAAAGCCAGGAATCCAATAACGAGGACGCGAAAACCGAGGATGAAAACGAAGAACAGGGACACCCACCTTTCATGACAGTACAATTCCTTGGAAAAGAACGCGGACTCAATCGCGAGGAGGCTATAACCTTCGCACAGAAAGGCCTCGACTATGACCACGTCCGCCAGGAATTGGAGGAATTGAGACCTCTCAGAAAAGAAGCCCAGGAGATCGCCCCCTTTTTACAGGAGGTTGACTATTGGGCTAAAGAGAGCGGGATGAACCGCTCAGAATATCTGAGCTTCCTCCGCGAAAACCGCCAGGCTCAAATGCTCCAGAATGAGATGAGCGGCATCAAGGCCCAGTATCCCGACCTGCCTGACGAGGTAGTAAAGGAGATGGCCGAGCTGAGATGCAAGGGCAAGGAGGCGGAAAATGTCAGGCTGGAAGAGCAGCAAGCGCAGGCGCAAAAGGACGCCGAGCTTGCGCCGTGGCAGAAATTTATCGAGGTTTACGGCATAACCGACCCGGAAAAAATACCGCCCGATGTGATGGCGGACGTGGGGAACGGGCTATCCCCCGTTGAGGCTATGCAAAAGCACGAGATAAACGAGCTTAAAAAACAGCTTGAGGCAGCTAATACCAAAAAACAGATAGAGGAAAAACACGAGGAAAACAAAAAACGCGCAATGCCAAGCGCGGCAACACAGGCCCAGCCGGAAAAGGAGGACAGCTTCCTTGCAGGCATGGGCTTTTAATCTACTGAAAGGAAAAAGTGAATAATGGCTATCAATCTACATGAAAAATACTCCGACAAAATCAAACAGGTCTATACCCACAACTCTTTTGTCGAGGGAAAAACCAACCAGGAATACTCTTTTGTCGGCGTCAAAACCGTCAAAATTCCCAATCTCATTACCCAGGACCTTAACGACTACCAGCGCACCGGCACCAACCGTTACGGCACTCCCAATGAGTTGCAGGACGCTATGCAGGAACTCAGCGTTACTCAGGACAAGTCCTTTGCCATCACCATCGACAAGGGCAATAACGTCGAGCAGCAGATGATGAAGCAGGCAGGCCGCGTCATGGAGGCGGAGATGCGCGAAAAGGTAACGCCCACCTCCGATAAGTACGCCCTCGCTCAGTACGCCGCCAATGCAGGCCATACCATAGCCTATGACGCTGCCGTGGCCAAGAGCAACATAATCTCTAAGCTGCTCGATATAGAGGTCTACTTCGAGGATAACTTTGTACCCACCGACCGCCGCTATGTGTTCGTAAAGAACACGCACATTGCCATGATAAAGCTGTCCAGCGAGTTCCAGTACGCTGATTCCGCCGTAGACAAGCTGCTCATGAAGGGCATCGTGGGCAAGATAGGCACTCTTAACATCGTAGGCGTACCCGCCGCGTATATGCCTGCCAACGTAGAACATATCGCATTCCAGTCCAATTCCGTTATGCTGCCCTTCAAGATCAAGGACAGCCGCATACATCAGGACCCGCCCGGCCTGTCCGGCCACCTGCTGGAGGGCCGCTTCATGTACGACGCATTTGTCATAGGCGCTATCTGCGACGGCGTTGTAGTTGTTGTGGCGAAGGAAAAGAAGTGCGCCAATCCCACCGTGACCAAGGGCACCACAACCGCTATAGCTACTACCACCTCCGACGCGGAGGTCTACTATACCACCGACGGCTCTGATCCCCGCTGGTCTACTACCCGCACCAAGTACAGCGCCGCCATTGCCAATCCCACCGCAGGGACCATCATTAAGGCATACGCGACTTATATTAGCGGCGGTATGTATCCCTCTGATGTAGTCACCCACAAGTGCGTTTAACAAAAACATAGTGGGGCGGGCAACCGCCCCACCTTACCAAGGAGGAACCCATGACCGGACAACAGATATACGAGCTGGCCTCATCATTCCTGTACGAGATAGACGGCGAAGACGAGGATTCAAAAAGATTTGCCGTCGGGTTTATAAATATACTGCTACAGGAGTGCCTTAACTGCGAAAACAGCATGCGGCTTTTCCGGGGGAAAGAAACGCTGGACGAAGCGCCGTACATCAAATCGCTTGCCGAGGAGATACCGTATCAGCCTGAGCTTACCCGCGTTGCCTTTCCGTATGGCGTGGCCTCATGGTTTTTCCAGGAAGCGCTCGACAATTTCCAAGCTGAGAATTACCGCAGCAAGTACCTGTCCGCTGTTAACGAGGCAAGTAAACTCAACAGCGGCATAGCGGAGGATTATTACTCATGCCTGAGTCTGTAACCCCGAAAAAAATAGCGGCGACGAAAACCTACCAGCGCACATACGACAAATTCAGAGGCGTCGATTTCTCTACCGACCCCACACAGGTAGCGGATTTCCGTTCCCCGTATGCCGAAAACCTGATATCCGACCTCGCGGGATTCCCGGAAAAACGCCCCGGCTGGCGGACGCTGCTGACCGTGGCAAACGAAAGGATCAACGGCATATATTACTGCGTATTCAAAAGCGGCGCCACCGCAAGGCTCGTCCACGCCAAAAACAAACTCTACAAATGGAATGACGACGATACCGTTACCCTTGTGTTTACCGGCATGAACGACCAGCGCAGCGCGGCCTTTGCCCATGGCGGCAAACTGTATATGCTCGACGGGCTGAAATACCGCGTGATAACGGAGAACAACGGCACATACACGGTGCAGAACGTAGAGGACACGGCGGCCTTTATCCCGACTACCACCATAGGCGCAGACCCCACGGGCGGCGGCACACACCTGGAAGCGGTCAATATGCTGTCCAACGGGCGTATAAACTCTTTCCATTCCAACGGTAACGATAAGACCTACTATCTCGACACGCAAAACATCACCGCTGTAACAAAGGTGCTCGTGGGCGGCACGCTGAAAACACCTACGACGGACTACACCGTAGACCTTGCCGCCGGAACAGTGACGTTTACCGAAGCCCCGGCAGACAGCAAGGGCGTTGATAATGTGGTTATCCATTTCACCGCTGCGGTAGAGGGATACGCCGACCGCGTGAACAAATGCACCCTGTTTGCTTATTACGGCTACAACAACGATAACCGCGTATTCGTTTCCGGCAACCCGGAATATAAAAATTGGGACTGGCAATCCGGGCTTGACGATCCTACATATTTCCCGGATACGGGATATACGCAGATAGGCTCCGACACGTCCTCCATAATGGGCTACATCAAACAATACGATTCGCTCATGGTGGTCAAGGATGATAACCAGCAGGACGCAGAAGTGTTCCTTCGCACTGCCGAGATGCAGACGGACGGAACGGTGATATTTCCCATCAAACAGGGCATAAAGGGCGTAGGAGCCATATCCAAGTACGCCTTCGATACTCTCAGAGATGACCCGCTCTTCTTGGCAAGGGAGGGAGTTTTTGGCATATCCTCGACCTCCGTACAGTTGGAGCGCAACATACAGGACAGAAGCTATTTTGTTAACACGGAACTGACTAAGGAAAGCGGCCTTGATGAAGCCGTATCCGTAGTATGGAACGGCTATTATATCCTGTGCGTCAACGGAAAGTGCTTCGTGGCTGACAGCCGGCACAGGAGCGCAAAGACGGACGGCGGCGCAAGCTATTCCGAAAGCGGCTCGTATGTGCAGTATGGGTATGAATGGTACTACTGGACAAACATTCCCGCAAGGGTATTTTTTGAGCAGGACGGCAGCCTGTTTTTCGGCACGGCTGACGGCAAGATATGCCGGTTTAACACCGACCGGGGAAAAATGAACAAATATAACGACGACGGGCAGCCTATTACTGCTATCTGGTCTACGCAGATGGACAATTACGGCACCATCACCCGCAGGAAGTCTCTGACGAAAAAGGGGTGCGGAGTGATGATAAAGCCGTATACAAGATCGTCGGTCAAAATACTCGTGGCGACTGACCGCATACATGATACTCAGATACGCTCCAAAGCTATGGACATACTGGATTTCAGCGATATCGACTTTGAACGTATAACCTTTAACACGCTGGACACGCCACAGGTTATCGCGTTCAATAAAAAGGTCAAGAAATTCATCGTCCTACAGATCATCTTTAAAAACGACACGCTCGATGAGGGCTTCGGCATATACGGCGTACAAGTCCAGTACGTCGTGGGCGGCTATGTCAAATAAGGAGGAAATATGCTCGAAACAAACATAAAGAAAGTGGCTACACAGGTTCCTACACCCGTCACGCCCACCACGCCGCAAAGCCCGATAAGCGGCGGCACATACACCGTGGGCGGCAACCATACCGTTGACAACTCCGCGTATGCCGCCGGCACCGATGCAAACGCCATAGCCCTGCAAACCTATGACAAACAGCTTGCTGCATATAAGGCGGCGCTCCAGGCGGGGTATGACGCACAGGCGAATTCGATAGCCGCACAGGCGGCAAAACTGAAGGATCAGTATAACGCCTCCCGGAACGACATATACACCAACTCCCGCCTGTCTGCAATCGGCAATAATGAGCGGCTTGCGGCGCGGGGACTGGCCGGCAACCTCTATGACTATGCCCGCAGCGGGACCAGCGAGAGCAGCAGGATAGCCCAGGACATCGCCATGCGAAAGGCCCTTGCCCAGCAGAACAACGCGGAGATAAGCGCGAACAACGACCTCAGCCTTAAACTGCTCGAAGCGCAGAGGGAAGCTGACGCGAAGTACGCCGAATACGCCGCCAAGAATGAGGAAAGCAAAATACCTTACCTTATGGCCCTCACGAACGCCGCCAACATGAGCAGCGGCGGAGGAGGTGGAGGAGGCGGCGGCTATTATAGAAGCGCTAAGAAGTCCAGCAAGAAATCAGGAAGGAAGAGCGGAAGCGGAAGCAATAAAACGTCTGCGACCACTAAAGGCAATAATATACCGGGCGATCAGAGCACCAGCCGCATTCTGGTAAACCCGAAAACCGGAAAGGAAACCAAAAACAGAATTTCTGGCATGGTCAAATAGGGGTAAAATCGCATGGCAAAGACTCAAGCAGAAGTAAGGGCGGCAAAGGACGCAAAATTAGGCATAAACAGAAATATCCAAACGACAAAAAACACAACGAAATATAACTCTGCACCGAGCAACATCAATGAACAGCGCGACCGTAAAGACGAGGCACTTGGCATTACCCGGCGCGAGGGCAGCACCTGGAATACCGGCAAAACCTACACAAAACCTACAGCGCAGTCCCTGCTCGATCAGTATAACGCTTCGGCCAAGAAACGTATAGAAGAAGCCAATGCGGCCACACAGAAGGCAAAAAAGGAATATGATGATTATATTGCCAAGGAAGGCCGCATATACCAGAAGAACTACGGTGCGCCATCCGACAAGGCCAACGAGCTGCAAAACAAGCTTAATCAGGCCCGTCTCGCCCAACGGGACGCAGAGAACGAGGCGACTATAACACGCCTTGCCCAGACATCTACACTGTACAAGGACAATAAGAACAAGAAGTCTAAGGTGGACATTGGCAGAACGACGGAGCTTTCCACAGGCATACGGGCAAAAGAAGGTAATCTCACATGGGATACTGATACCTATAAAGCCATGACCGACGAAGAGGTATCCGTCTATAACCGCCTCGCCAAGAACGGCAAGGAAAAGGAAGCAGAAGCCTTTCTGAAAGCGATAACCCCTACTCTGAACGCAAGGGTAACGCAAAGCCGCCTTGAATCGGCGCAGAAAACGGCGCAGGACGGCGTAATGGGCGGTGTGGGCGCATCTATCGCATCGTCCCTGCTAAAGCCTGTGACGGCCGCACAGGGCGGAATACAGACGGTATACAACTTCCTGACAGGAAAACCCATAGACACCAACGCCCCCGAATATTATGCCTCCAACCTCGCTAATACCTTGCGCAGTTCCGTAGCCGAAAAGATCGAGAACGGTGTGTACGAATCCACAAAGGGTGACTACACATACGACAGAACCGGTACCCGGCGCATGACTACCGAGGGCGAGGCAAAGAACAACGGCAAGATTGCTTCATTTCTCTACCAGACCGGCATGAGCATGGCGGACATGCTGACCATGACTCCCTTCGGGCCTGTCGGCATGCAGGTAATGATGTCCTCCAACGCCGGCGTAGACACCATGATAGACGCGAAGAACAACGGCGCGACAGATGATCAGGCCATGGCGCTTGGCATTGTATCCGGCGCAGCGGAGGCACTCTTTGAAAAGTTCTCCATAGAAAACCTGTTTCACGGCGGCGTATCTAAAAGTACTATCCTCGCGGCTCTCAAACAGGGCGGAATCGAAGCCTCCGAGGAAATGGCTACCGAGATAACTAACATCCTTGCCAATGAGGCCGTTATGGGAAACCAGTCTGACTTCAAGAAGGCCGTGACTGAGTATAAAGAAATGGGCCTCGACGATAAGGACGCTAAGGCAAAGGCACTTGAGGAAAAGCTGCTCCAGGTGCTTGAAGCGGGCGCAGGCGGATTCCTGAGCGGCTTTGGCATGGGCGCGGCGGCGGATATAATGAACACACGGACCGCAGGGCACAGTGTAATAGACCAGGCTACGGAAACCTATATCAATCAAGGACAAACCCCGGAACAGGCCCGGCAGAGCGCCATAGACTACCTGAAGGGTGAGCTACGCGCTGTCGGTGCGCTTGCGGATGAAAACTCCGTCGCGTATAAGCTGTCGCAGAAGACAGACGATATGTCAACCGGCGATGTCGGCAGGGCCTATATTGCGAATACGGAACAGGCTGAGAATATCGTAACGAACAGGCTTGCAAACACGGCGGACACGGGGTACAATATAAACAGAGGTGAGATAAATGGAGCAGAAAACGGAAATCAAGCTCAAACCGGAGGAAATGCCGGAGTATCAGGACAAACTGTCACAGAGCCTGATTCGAGGATGGCGCAAACAATTTCCGGAATGGACGGACGAGCGGATTATAGAGGAATTGGAAGCCCTGTAAAGGATATCATCCGGCAGCAGGGCGCGACCCCTGTTGATTTAAGGACGGCATCAGACCCGTCCTCTTTTTATGCCGCAATATCCGAGGCAAAGCAAGGTAATCCGCATGGCGCGTTCGTAACGGCGCACGATGTTTCGGAGTATGGCGATATGAAGATGTTCCTGGGCGATGATAACGGTGTCGGCGTAGCGGTGACAAAAGACGGCGACATTGTATCTGTATTCAAAAATCCCAATATATCAAAGTCGCGCAATGCGGTATCCTCCATATTACTTACCGCCATCGACAACGGCGGTGTAAAGCTGGATAACTATAATGGTGGTCTTTCACAAATGTACCTTAACCACGGCTTTATCCCCGTGGCGCGAACCGCATTTGTAGATGAATACGCTCCATCCGACTGGAATTATGAACGCGACGGCAGGCCGGACATCATCTTCTGGGCGCATAACGGAGATAACGCCGACCTTACCGCCCGGAACATAGGCACACAGGAAATGCCCGACCTTACCGCTCTCCCCCTTATGGAGTATGACGAGGCGGCGAAATACCGCGATAGCCTCATTCCATCCAAACGCCTTGAGCGGCTCGAACAGCGGCTTAGTGAGCAGCCCATGGTCCTTTCCCGTGAAGGCATAGACATTCAGAACCAGATAAACGAGATCAAAGCGCAGCAACAGACCGTTGCCGATATTGCAAACGATACATCGAGGGCACAGCAGCAGGCCGACCTATCCGAAAAGGAACTTGACTTTGCGAAGAAACTGAGCCAGGCCGCACAGAACCTCAACATGGCCAACGCCGAGACCAAGGCTTTAGGGCGCGAATACTATACGCATTCAGAGGAAATGCCCTCCTTGCAGGACATTCAAAAGAAAAATATAGAGGACTTTACCAGCGAGGATTTCAGCGTACTGGCAAAGAACCTGCTCGGCAGCGGCAAGCAACGCCTTTATACCAAAGAACCTTCCCGCGTATTCGATACGGTAGCCGGCAATAATAAGGCCCTGCGCAATACGCTGTATAACCTGTTCGAAAAGCCTTTTAACGAGGCGGGCGGCAATTATGGCAAATCCCTTACTTCCTCGGTAGAATCCTATAAGGAGATCATGCGGAAGTATGACATAAAGCCTAAGAGCAAAGAAGATATAGCTGCCCAGCGTTACGGAGAAGGGCAGTATCAGGGGCCGGACGGTGAACTGATAGAATATACCCTCGCAGACCTTCAGCGGGATTGTCCTGACACATGGGAGAACGTTAAGGGCTTCGCCGAGGCCAATAGACGGGTGTACGAAGATTACCTTAATCGCATCAATTCCATGATGGAGACCATCTACCCTAACATACTTGAGAATGCCGAGGAAGAATATCAAACTGCGGTATCCCGGCGCGACGTGGCGCAATCCAAGGTTGACGCCATGACCAGAGCCATAACCGAAAAACAGAACCGCATACAGCGGCTGCAGGACACCCGCAACAATAAACAACGGACCGACACGAAGGCTTTCGCCAAGATCGAGGGCAGTATAGCAGCAGAACAGGCGAAAGTAGACAGCATGAAAACCGAGCTGGTACAGCTGGAAAAGAAACTGCGCGTAGCGGAAATGAATGCGCAGGCTCAGCGGGCAGCGATAGACAGCGGGGCCATATATGAAGGCAAAAGGATAATCCCCCGGAAGGACTATTTCCACCACGCGCAGGAAATGCTGAGCGATTACAGCGTGCTCGACTTCCTCAGGCCCAAAAACGTGACCGAGGATGTATCCCCCGCGCTGGCTGGCGTATCCGACCAGACAAAACCCAAAACCCGCTGGTGGGGCGCAATGTTCCACCGGGGGCGGGGGCCATACTTTGAGAGCGCCTCGAACGCCATGGCGAGTTATATCGGCATGGCGGAATACAAACTTGCATATGACCCGCTTACCAACTATTATCGCAAACTGGAAACGACGATACGCGGCAGCGCAGATACCATCAACGCAAAGAACGCCTCAGGCTTTATCGAATGGGTTAAGGACTGGACGGACGGCATGAGCGGCAAAAGCGACCACGTTATAGACCGCGGTGTACAGAAGATACTTTCCCGCCAGACCTTGAACAGCCTGAATAATCTCAACAAGCGGGTACGTGCCAATAAGGTAATGGGCAATATCCGTACCATGATTGTGCAGGCATCAAACCTGCCTAACGCAATGAGCTATGTGACCAGCCCCAAAGCGTGGGCGCAAGGCATACAGATGCTTGCGGATTATCATCACAATCCTGATTCCGAGATAGCCAAAGCAAGAGGACAATCTCAATTCATGGCCCAGCGCTACGGCAGCAACGCAATGGAGATTCTGGAAAGCGACGGGCTGAGCGCTAAGAAGCTCGCCGGCAAGGGCATGGAACTGCTTCAACACTGGGGTGATGAGCTTACATGGTTCTCTGCTTTTGCGCAGTATAACGAGAACCCACAGGCGGCCATGTCCGGCATGAAGCGCACCTATGACAACGCCATAGACTATGCGGACGACATAACCCGCCGAAGTGTGGCAGGCCGAGGCGTAGGCGAAGGTGCACTGGTTAATAATTCAAAGGTGGTCAATCTGATCGCCCCGTTCCAGACCGAAATACTCAACCAATGGAATACATTTTTTGAGCACGTGAAGGATCTGAAGGTGAGCCCGCAGGCGCGAGCACGTGCCGCTGCCGGTCTCGCGATGTACGAGGTCACGGCCTTTGCATTCAACACGTTGGCGCAGGCAGTGCTCGGTGACAAAGTCGTGGGCTTAGATTTTATAGGCGCTCTGGTAGATACCATAACGAACGCCATAAATGACGATGACGAGGACGAAGAAAAGGGCGCCCTTGATTATGCCAAGGAACTGGGGCAGGCTTCTCTCGGAACTGTAGTGGACGCTGCTCCGTTTATAAACATAATCACCAGTTTCATGGGCGACGAAACCAGCAAAAATTTATTCGGCGAACATTCGCCTACCCGTTACGGCACCGGCAACATAGGCATACGGGCTGCGGCTGATGCCATGATGTGGGGCAAGGATACCGTTGAAACTCTTATCGACATGGCAGGCGGTAAAGCTACGGCCAAAGACCTCGACTGGGAAGGCGGCCTTGATGCTGTCGGCAACTTCGTTACTCCATGGGGCGGCACACAGCTCGCGAGGACTGTCAAGGGCCTTGATACCTTCTTCCGGGGCGGCAAATACGACAAGAAGGGCAATCTGCAATACGCCGTGGCGCAGACACCTATCAATTTCCTGCGGGCTGCTACTTTAGGCCGCAGCGCGCTGCCGGAGCAAAAGGAATGGGTGGCGAAAGGATTCCCCACACTATCTCCCGAACAAACCAAAGCGTATGGCGAATTTAAAAAGGCGGGCGGCGACATAACCGCGTTTACGGACTTCAAGGCCAAATATGATGAGCTCAAAAACAGCATCGGAGCGGACAACAGAGAGATAAGCAAACTCGCCGACGAGATAGAAGCGGCCAACCCCATGCTGTCAGAGGCTCAGGCTAAAGAGCGGGCGCAGAACCAGCTCGGCAAGAAATACCGCAACGCCGAAAATGAATACCTTACCCTTGTTGCCAACAGCGACATGACGGACGAGCAGAAGCTTGCCGCTATGATGGCAATAGGAATGTCCGATGATGACATAAACAAGGTCAAGGGGCTTGTGAAAAACGGCGTTACCGTTGGCGAATACTTGAAGTACCAGAACCTTTACAGCTCTCGCGGGTCTACAAAGACCGAGGACAAAAACGCGCTCGTATCCGCGCTCATGGCCGATAAGACGCTCTCCGAGAATGACAAGACCATGCTTGCCAACAGGATAATTGATGGCGATTGGGTGGTGGACTTCAGCAGCCAGGCGGCAAACGACATACTTACCCAGCACGGCAAGAGCAGTTATAACAAGTATCAGAAGGCCAAGACGGAAGCCGGGATATCCGCTGAAACGTATCTCAGCTACGCAAATAAGAGCGATAACTTCATAAGCGACTACGACCAGTACGGCACGAGCATAAGCTACAGCAAAAAGGCTAAAGTAGTCGATTACCTCGAAAAAATCGATGCAAGCGAGGAACAGAAAGAATATATGTTCCATGAACTGTTCGGCTATACTTCGAGCTATCAGGCCCGCTTTAAGAAGCTTAAAGAAATCGACGGCGTCTGGTGCTACGAGCACAACGGCGAATGGATAAGGCCTACTTACTAAAGGAGGGACACATGGCACTAACCGACAACAAAATAACCACGTGGACAAACCCCATCGTCAACGAAGCGGACCGCCCCCAGCGGTCCGCTGCTGACATGAAGGCGATATTCGACAGCAACAGTAACCAGCTCAAGAAAGCACTGAACGGCCTCATAGACGCGCTCGGTCAATCCGGCGGCGGCGACATAGGGGCAAGCGTTGAGGGCATGGCCGGAAACAACGTGCAGGCCCTTATCGCGGAGCTGAAGGGCTTGATAGACGCGATAGAGGAATACACGGACAGCCTTAAAACGCCCAACGGCGCCGCCAACGTGGGCGCAGAGGTGAGCGGCATAACCGGCGACAACATAGCCGCCGTCCTCACCGCGCTGAAAACCCTCTGCGACAGGGTAGATACCACCGGCGACGGAGACCTGTTTTTAAAGAACGACGGCACTTATGGCCTGCCCACCGTGGGCAGCGCCGCAAACGGCCTTCCCATAGGCGGCGAGGCAGGGCAGTTCCTGAAAAAGGCCAGCTCCGTCAATTTTGCGGGATACTGGGGCGGCATTGTAGACGAGGCCCTTTCCGGCCTGCTGAAAGCCTCCGATGGGACGTTGGCGGCGGCAGAGGCAGGCGTTGACTACCAGCCCCCCCTTGTTTCCGGGGAGGACTACCAGCCCCCCATACTCGCCGGCACTTACGCCACCCCGGACGATGTTTCCGGGGCCGTGTCGGGGCATAACAGCGCAAGCAACGCACATTCCGCGCTGTTCACCAAAAAGCAGAATGTGCCCGCCCTCGCTTCCTCCCTCCCCGCCAGCGGCGCGGCGCTGACGGCAAACACCTTATATAACGTATCCTCTCCTGTGGGTACATACGTGTTTACCCCGCCCGCATCCGGCTGGGCACACGGCACATTCAGCACGGCGGCCTCGGTTGCGGTGTCGTTTGTGAGCGGGGCGAACTATTTAGGCGAGGCCCCGGCAATAGAGGCAAGCAAGACCTACGAATTTGACGTATACAACGGTGTGTGGGCGGTGCAGGAGGTCGTGAGTGCATGATAGCGGTGCTACGAAGGAGGCTGATGAGTAATATGGCTAAGGCGAAAAATATAGCAACGGGAACGGTGGTTGTGGGTTACGGTAAATTGCTCACAATTAACGGATTGGATTTTCAACCTAATCATGTTGTTTTGCATTTTATGGCAGACCGAGATGGTAAATATACAATAATTTCTTTGTATGACAATCATGCAGTGGCCATGGAAAGCACAGAGATAAGCAAATATACCTGTTCATTAACGTTTAAAAACGATGGAGTAGTGTGCTCATTAAGTGATGATGGCTATTCAGATTTTAATGGCACTTACCGTTATGTAGCATGGCAAGAATAAAAAGGAGCATACAATGTTAAACACAAACTATGCCAAGCTGGCGGGCGGGTATCCCGAATATTTACGCCTACCGGTTGAGCTGAAGTCACCGCTTATAATCAACGG
>OGFG01000763.1_pt1 | contig 36411 bp, 30 predicted proteins | sample 1570761 | NCBI WGS metagenome assembly OGFG01 (sample SAMEA2581938, study PRJEB24529) | metagenome | biome: Human gut stool | place: China | collected 2011
TGTCTGTCTGTCTGTCTGTCTGTCTGTCTGTCTGTCTGTCTGTCTGTCTGTCTGTTAGGATGCTCTTACCCGTTGACGCAAATGTCAATATCTGATTTCTATAATATTCATACTGCTTTTGCCTTGCTTCTATTTCTGCTGGAAGTCCTATATTTAAATCTGTACAAATTGATTCAAAGTTATCTAGTACTTTTACTATTTTCTCTTGAATACTTGTTTTAGGTACCGGAATTGGCAGTCTTTTTATATCAGCTAAACTAAATGATTTTTGACTTACACCTTTAACATTCATATTTATCCAATTTTGTGTCATCCCAGAATTCAAAACAAAATATAAGTATCTGGAATTAATCTTAGGATGGATCAATGCAACATTTTGGCCTAAACAGCATTCGTCATCTGGAATTAAAGCAAAATTTCCGTATGAACCCACACGAGAAACAACAATATCATTCTGTTGGGGTTTATACTTTTGTGTAAATGTAGTATATACATCCTCATCTACTTTTAATGTATTTTCCTTTTCAATATAGCCTCCCTTTATATCCTGAACACGAACCATACTGTATCCGCTACTTGAGTATTTTGGCGTTTTATGTAATGAATCATAAATGTCTGCTACTTCATCTAATCTCCTATTACCAATTCTCTCACTTTTAAAGCTTAACAATTGATCCATATAAAAACCATACTGTTTCTGACGAGCTGTAAGCTCGGCTGTAAGCTCGGCTGTAAGCTCGGCTGTAAGTAACGTGAAAGAGTCCAAAATATGGACTATTTCACGTTGTACCTCCAGAGGAGGTACGGCGATCTTCAAGGCTTTAAAATCCCCACCTGTTAATTTAGGAATATTCCCATGTATTAACTGCGTTACATCTATTGTTTGAATATAATGATATAGGTAACGCAGTAATACACCTTCTCTTTCTTCTATAATATGAGCATGATTATTTACCCATATTTTTCCCTCTGCCCAGTTAACTACAGGGGTTCCCCCTGTAGTAATGACACTTCCATCTTCGCCAACTAATACAAAAACTCCATCAAAAATATAATCAGAAACATAGTCTTGTACTCCATTTGCACCATAATATGGATACTCCCCAGCCTCACGTGCTGCTTTAGTTACTGGTTTTCTTTTTCTATCGAGAATATTGCAACATTCTTCAAGTTTTTTAAATTCTACTCCATCTGGACAAAATTTTTTTATCAACTCGTATAACTTGCTCATGCGCCCACCTCGATTTCTGCAATAATCTTATCTATCTCATCCCGAAGCACCTGTTCACGAGCAACTATTTCCTTGATTTCTGCATTCAACTTCACAATATCAATTTTCTCTCTAGTATCCTCAGCTTCAACATAAGTAGAAACTGACAGATTAAAAGCATTATCTGCTATTTCATCGTATGAAACCAATTTTGAAAAATGCTCTATGTCATTTCTTGAAACAAACGCATCAACAATATTCTTAATATTATCTTCTGTCAATTTATTGTTATTCGTAATTTTAATACATTCATTTGTGGCATCTATAAATAATACTTTATTATCTACCTTGCCCTTCTTCATAACCATGATGCACGTTGCAATTGATGTACCAAAGAACAAATTACTCGGTAACTGAATAATGCAATCCACATAGTTGTTATCTACAAGATATCTTCTTATTTTCTGTTCCGCCCCTCCACGATACAGAATTCCTGGAAAGCATACAATTGCAGCTGTTCCATTTGGTGCAAGCCACGAAAGACTATGCATAACAAACGCTAAATCTGCTTTACTCTTTGGTGCAAGAACTCCAGCTGGTGCAAATCTAGGATCATTAATAAGAAGTGGATTGTCATCCCCTTCCCATTTTATAGAGTACGGAGGATTTGATACTATAAGTTCAAACGGTTCATCATCCCAATGCTGTGGATTAGTAAGAGTATCCTCACACTCAATATCAAATTTATCAAAACCTATATCATGTAAAAACATATTTATACGACAAAGATTATATGTAGTGATATTGATTTCCTGTCCAAAAAAGCCATTCAATACAGCCTCTTTGCCAAGCACCTTTTCTGCCTTCAGAAGCAACGAACCAGAGCCACACGCAGGGTCATATACCTTATTGATAGTCTTTTTTCCAACAGTGCCCAGTCTTGTAAGTAATTCTGACACATCTGCCGGAGTGAAAAATTCTCCTCCTGATTTCCCCGCATTTGATGCATACATAGTCATGAGGTACTCATAAGCATCTCCAAATGCATCAATGTCATGATCTTTTACAGAACCAAGTTTCATAGCCGCAACACCATCAAGAAGTTTAACAAGGCGCTCATTTCTCTTTGCCACGGTAGAACCAAGTTTATTGCTATTTACATCGTAGTCGTCAAATAGCCCTGCAAAGTTACCCTCTGATTGGCTTCCCTTCGCGGATTCCTCAATATGATTAAATATTCTCTCCAACGTTTCATTGAGATTTTCATCTTTAGCTGCATTTGCTCTTACATTGCAAAATAACTCGCTTGGAAGGATAAAAAATCCTTTTTCTTCTACAAGACCCTCTCTTGCCTCTTCTACTTCTGTATCATCCATCTTTGCATAATCAAATCCTGTGTTACCGGCTGCAGCTTCACCATCATTGATATAAGCTGTAAGATTCTCAGAAATATATCTATAAAACATGGTGCCTAGCACATAATTCTTAAAATCCCAACCATCAACTGCCCCTCTGAGTTCATCTGCAATAGCCCAAATAGCACGATGAAGTTCATCTCTTTCTTGTTCTTTTTTATTGTCAACAGCCATCTTTTAGTCCTCCAATTGTCATTATTTGTCTGCATTTGCACTTTGTCCGCTTTCCACCCAGGCATCTACTTCAGAAATTCTAAATCTATACTGCCTGCCAATTTTATGATAAGGAATAGTATCTTTTTTTATCCATATACGGATGGTATCTTTGCTCACACCGAGATGTTTTGATATCTCCTCTAGACTTTGCCACCGTTCTACTTCACTCATAATAACATCTGTGCTGTCCAAAAAATGTCCCTCCTTTATCTTAATCTATTTCTACGCTGCTCTCTTCTCAATTTTTTATGATAATTCTTTAGCGCTTTGAATGCTAAATATGCACCACAACTATCATCCATCATTTCTTCTATAAGGATATTAAACTTTTCAGGTTCGTCTTCAATATCAAGAGTGTCTATTTCATAATCCAGGCCAAAACAAACGAAGTCACCTTTATCATCCTTTATCAATTGATCTGTTTTATTCACTCTTACGAAATAATCTTTATCATCGAACTGTGACTTCAAATATCCCCTTAACATTAGTGAATCTGGCTCTCCAGTTACCTCTACATATTCTCCAGCTAAAACCCTTTTAGCATATGCATCCCACTCTGGATTGCTTTTCGTAGTCGAAATGGTAAATATTGTGGATATACCAAGTTTATTTAAAAGCCAAGTAAGCACAACTGTCCCCGGTTCGTTTATATTATTTATTTCAAGAGTTCTTCTTGATTCATCATTCTTCTTATATCTATCTACAGCATCATTATCAATACTGCAAAAAGACAAATTTTCATAGCCATTGGCAAGAAAAATTCTAAACGAATCCTGCTCTGAGTATTCAGATTTAAATATCTCATTAAGGAAAGGTAAAAATATACAAACATCCACTTTGGTCGGCTCTGATTCATATAACATTTCAAATGCATCAAGAGAACCATAATCACTATATGGCTTTCCCATCAATGTCACACCTAAATCTTTTGTCTCTTCCGTATCTGTTGTTGAATAATACTCAACAAATAAAAATTCTTGAAATCCCGGGTCAATGTACCATAAGCCTAAATCTTTCTCATACATCATGCAAGCCGTAGAACAAACATCATGTTTAAACTTTTTAAGCGTCATCTTACTCGTATTTTCAAATTCTTTATATGATGTAAGGCTTTCAAAATACTTCAAAAAAGTTTCATCATCAAATGATACCATTCCGTCCTTATATGTTTTTCCACAGAATTCCCTGAACACTTTAGAAAACTGATCAGGTCCATCAACACTATGAAATACTCTGTCATATGGTTTCTTATTATCATCGTGTCCAGTAAGTAATGCCTCATATGCTTTCTTGTAAAACAGAAGATGATTTCCATTAAACGATTTATATTGTGGATAGTTCATTGCCACAAAGGTTAATAGCATCGGATGTGATGAAAAAGCTCCATCCTTTCTAATAAATCCGTTGTTTATGTAATTCATAATAGTGGTTTTCTTCTGTTGTTCACCGCTCACCGCTAATATCTTATCTACTAACTTTTCAGACTGCCCAGGGTCAAAAGGCCATACATACAACTTCACGTATCCATTCAAACCTGTAATAGCATCACACTCTCTAGATGCAAGAATAACCTGGTTTCTATCATACTTGTCTGTAAAATCATTAAGTTTTTTATGAAAACCATTTATATGTGATGGATCAATCTCATCTAATCCATCCATAAGAAGCGGACATCTACCATCTATTAGCATCTGACGGCATATATCTTCTGTAAATGACGGATCCTTCGATGACACATTTTTAAAAATATAAGGCTCTATTTCATCATTTTCAGTAAAATATCGTAATTCAATAAAAATTGGAAGTACTCCTGTTTCAGGGAATTTATTCAATCCATCTAAAAACAAGTGCTGCAACATCAATGTTTTTCCGCTGCCACCACAACCAATTAAAATCGACTTCCTGTTATCAAATCCCCGCCGTTTTAAATACATATTTCTAATATTTTCAATCGTAACAGCATCATCTTCTAAGCATTCACTCTTTAATTTTGCTCTGTCCGTGATAACCCTTTGCTTATCTCCAAGAGTATTACACACAAAATAATCTTCAAGAGGTACTTCACTTCCTCCAATTAGTTTCATCACGTTGTATCGTTCTATTGACTTCTTTATGTAATCAGCAAAATCACACTCTATTTTTCCAGCATTATAAATATCAGGAATCAAATTAGCAGCACTTCTATCTTTGACCTTACCTTTTGCTAATTCACACATCTGTCTTGCAATTGCAACTGCTAATCGATTCTTATTTATTTTTTCTCCATTTCCAACGGTTATGCCAAGATTAATTGCCACCCTTGGAAGTATATCTTCATCTAAATCAGATTGAAGCAATTCTACATATTTCTCTTCATTGTATCCGGGGTCTTTAAATCTCTCCCATATTTCCTTTCGTTGACCCGTCGTTCCATAAAACCACTTATTAAAAGTGCTTGGATTATACTGGGCAATCAGTTCTTGATAAGCATTATCGCTACCAAGAGCAAAAAAATAAGAAGCGATGTCGGCTTGAGATTCTGCTGATTTAATACCAATCCCAATAAGCTGAGTTTCTCCGTTTCCAATTTCTTCAGATATGTAAAATGCTTTGCAAATATCACTATATTTCAAGCGTTTTACCCTCTCTTTCGTGAAAAGCCAAAATTGTATAAAAAAGCCAATACCTCGTCAACGAATAATCCAAAGATTCCTATTCAAACGCCAATCCCGAAGCAATGATGAAAAACCTTATATAAATTAAAATATAGTCACAAGGTTGAAGAAAGAAAACTTCTTCCTGAATACTTTTTCGATTGGATGTATTAAGTCTCATTCATACTTATTCATACATCAAAAATTATACTACAGTATTTCTTTTTTTACAATCGAAAACAAAGTTTCGCTCCCGGCAAAAGCGTGTAAAACCAATTACCATGAAGCTCACCATCTGATCAATGGTGTTCCGAAGTGTCATGGTAAGCCAATAACTAAATAACAGCCGGTCCATCGGAAGGCCCGGTCAACCTTAACTGAAATGGTTAACACCGTTTTGGATGGTCGACTGCGGTCTTTTTTCTGGCTTTCCAACAGGAGTTCTCCATTTCGCAATGAGCCAAAGGAGGGCTCCTATTATGACAAAAAAAGTTAATATACAGTCAATAACAGAAACAAAAACAACCATTACAACAGTAACTACAACTACTGAACTTTCTCCAGTAACTTATATGCCAATCACCCCATCACAGGAACCAGGTTCAGAACAGTTTTACAAGGATAATGGTGGCAAGGTCAGAAAGATGAATAAGTTCGGCAAGTACAGAACATATGCAATTGTTCCAGTAGAAGGTTATGAAGACGCTTCTGATGAAGAAAAAAAAGCTCTCAAAATTAAGGCTGAATCCTTCAATCGTGCCATTGATAACCATAGAAGAAATATGGCTCGTGCTACTGAAAATTATCTTGACCATGAGGTTACCATTCTTTCCCCGATGATGGATTGTGGATACGATCCATCCATTGACTCAGATAAGCCTTTACTGGATGTTCTGAAAAGACTCGATGATGCAGATAAAGATGACAAAGATTTATCTAATTACACTGATGGTCTTGATAGCTTAGAGAATCTCGATATTGAAAATTCTGATTTTGATGACTGTTCTGGCAAAAATGGAGCAATTCATTATTCCTACAACTCTTCTACAGATGTAAACAATCCTGAATACATTGTTGCGAAGAACATTCTTTATTCAAAGATGTATGCAATGATTGATGAGCTGGATGGCGAAGATTTGGAAATCGTAAAAATGATCATGACAGGCTCTTCAGAACGTCAGCTTGCTAGAGACCTCGGAATTAAACCTAGCACCCTTCAATATCACAGGGAGAAATTAATGGCTCGTTTCAGAGATTTTCTCAAGGACGATTATAGGAACTAAAATCTATCAGTTTTATTTTCTGGTGCAGGTAATGATTTTTACCTGCACCTTTTTTACTCCGCAACTACTTCATCTGCTCTGGTAATCACAAGCCTTCCTCCATCGCACTCAACATTTATGGGCGTCCCCGGCTCAAACCCTAGCGTTTCAAGCCATGCTCCCTTTAATATGATGGTGGCGGTATCTTTGTAATGATATCCCGACTGTGCATATACTTTCATCTTCCGTTCTCTCTTAAATGCTGCCATATTTGTTTTTCTTTCATTCTCAATGGTAATGTGCTGAATTTCGCGCTGATGATGCAGATTTTCTGCATAGAAATGTTTTAACGATATCGAACCTCATAACGATAGAAATTTGCTATCGTTAATGGGGTTTCAGAAAATATAATAATAATTTGCCCTGCGTTGCGTTACGCTGATTAGTCTACAGGAATTTATGCCTTTGGTTATATAGAAACACGCCATTTCCCTTGTTATCAAAGCCTTTTAAACCAATTAACGATGCAACCCTTATCGTAGGTTGTATCACTTTCTGACCTACCACGTTCCCTTGTCCCTGTGGATACAATCCCAATAAAAAAATCATGGTTTTAACTTACACCATGATTCTCTTCCAATCCTACATCATTTTTATTCCGTTCTCGCACCATCAACTGATTAAGATATGCTTCAAGCCTTGGTCTACAAATAAGATATTTGTTACCCCAACGAACACTAAACTCTCCTTCATTGCTTTCACACAGCCTTCTCATATTCTTAATTCCAATATTAAAATATGATGCAGCCTCTCGAATAGTCAACATATATTTTTCAGGAATTGCAACCAATTCCTCATTGCTCTTTTGGTTCTGTAAATTCTCCATGTGTCATATCCTCCAATCTGATTTTCAAAGGGGTATAACATATATCACTCTTACAGTGGGATAAGTCAACTACTATCTACTTCCCGCCAATCTTTTCTCAGACAATATACACTTTATCCATCTGACTCATAGAAATAGATCTTACAATCCATACTTTGACCTCATATTTGAAATCACACGATCCGCATCCTTGAAGATTCCCTGTTCTCTAGATTTTTTCAATCTTGCAAGCATCTCTTCCTCGGTCATCGTTGCATATAATTTACTCTTTAACTCATTTTCTACTCTGACCTGATTTGTACTATCTATGTTCAACACCTCATTTTCTTTATTATAGTGATAAATCATTTGTATTGTATTTTAAGGTTGGAATCTGTTAGATTGCTGCTACTTTTTAACGATTACTCCTCACATTTTAACGATTATCTACATTTCCTGTTTTTCATCTTTCCATTCGTAGTATTACCGTAGTCTCCAACTACTACAAGTGCAAAAATCTGCCCCATTTTGCCCCATAAAGTACCGATTTTACTGCATTTCCACAGTCCTGCCGTGGCAGATGAAAAGTACTTTAATCATAAAATTCTCCTGTTCTGAAATGCCCTGTATTGCCGAGTTTTGCGTTGTTTTATCGGCTTTTCAGAGTATTATATTTTTCTTGTTTACAACTACACTTTTTACAAAATACTTCAAAATGGTGCAATTCAATGCAACGTGTAGTAGTCAAATCGTAGTCAGTTAAGGGGGTTCAGACTACTGACGGTGGTGTGCATTATTTAACGAAAGGGGGTTCTGAAATGGGCATCCACTTGTATTATCGTCTACAAAAACTAAAGCATAAAGTTTTGATCTGTTGCTTTAGTTTCAGTTACACAAACTGAATTTCACATTATTCTCCATTCACTGTAATTGCAAGCCATTCACCATAAAGTCTTTCATTATTTCGAACCATGAGAAGCACTTCGTATCATATCAAGATTATGACTTGCTATATCTCGTTTCTTCACAAAATCTTTGAAAAAAGCTTTAAATTCAGCTATCTCATTTTCTCCATCTCCCAAATATTGATATATCTTATGCAACAACCCAACGGAAAAACTGCATGCGAGTCCAAATGTACTCCCCCCTCCTTCAGGGTTACGAATCCATTTCAACGAATATCCAACTTCATCTACATTCAAACCCATTGTAGCATTCAATCCATGTGATTCAAATGATAATCCTCCGTAAATTGCGTCATAATATTTTTCATACCCTGTCTCTTTCATCAAACCATAGATGTTTGTTATATTGCTACATACCTCATACCACTGAATATATACTTTTTTCTTTTTTCTGCTTTGCTTCTTTTTGGCATCTAATTTCTCTTTTCTAGCTATATCCGTTTCTTGAAAAACTGTTTTTGATTTTATCAATCTCTCCAATGCTTGCCTTTTCTTTTCAAGTTTTTTACAATCATTATCAAACTCATCTTTTCCTTTTTGAGCAATAATTAATTTCCCATATTCAGATTCTGCATTAAAATAGATTTCACTTTTATCTAGTTCTTGGTAATGATGTTCTAGATAATAGGCAGCTGCTCGTTTTTGTGTGTCATCTTTTAATATAAACTCTAGCCCAACTATATTCTCAATCAAAGATCGTAGTATAATTTGTGCTGGTTCAAATAAACTTACAGAATATAAAACATTAATTGAATCTAATTGTTCCATGATTTTTCTTATAAATAAAACAATAACGGTATCAACAAAATCATCTATTCTTGAAGTTCCCATTGTCATTTCATTTTCAATTTCTCCAAATCTAGTAATAACTGAATCCAATACACAACTTGCTTGTTCAATAATTTTTTTAACCTTATCATTCTTTTCCACATCAAAGAACAGATTATCAAATACTTTTAGATATGAATTTTGCATAATTCCTCCTAAATTCCATTTTTAACCATTTCTTCTATCCTTATGACAAGAAGCATTTCTCGCTTTCTGTACAACCAATTCCAATTTATTTCATAAAATTGGATTTCCTATTTATATATATTTTCTAAACGCCTTCTTCATCTTCATGCAGACATCCATAATATACTCAAACTGCTGTGGCCAGGCATTCTGATCATCAAATTTCACATCTTTTTCCACGATAATACGGCTTGCCTTTCTCTCCGGCAATTCTCTCCAATCAAGTGCCAATCCCATAGCAGATTCCACCTCATCTTTATGTGAATAAAGACCTTTAAAGAGTTCCTTATCATCATTTATATATAATTCAACTCCAACTTTGTTTCTCTTCTGAATTTGTGTAACACTGATGTGGCAAGCTGATGAGCCAATACTGAAATCCATCCAATGGTCTGTATTAGGTTTTCTCTTATTAAATGATTTTGCAAATTCAGCATTCTGAAAAGCATAATCATTGAATGCATTCCAATATTCCAGTCTCTGTTGCTGCGTTGGATTTGTAAGCGTAGTTTTCTTAATCTCTTTTGTCCAATCATTCGGTCTTTCCACTACCGTAAATGATGGAGCAATATCAGAATCACCTATCTGGAAAAGCTTTATTTCACATAAGAAAAATCCAATCTTATCATCCGTATGATTGTTAAGCCACTCAACAGCTGCTTTATGTTCCTCTCTTGCATGCTTCACTACCCATATAACCACATCTGCATCTTTACCAGATGCATAAGTAATTAATTTACCAAGGTGGTCATGATCTGTATCTTCTAGTTGATTTTCAATGATAATCTTTCTATCTGTTCCTGTTTCAGATGCATAGATATCAACATTAAAGTCTCCAACAGAGGACTCTGTCTCATCAACCGTAATATCAAGACCAACAGCATCTGCAAGTAATTCAACATTCTCTGCCACCCAAGGAGTAAAATTCAAAGCTTCATGTGGCCATATACTTCTCAAATCAGTAATTTCTTTTAATGTACCAAGGTTAATCATAGCCTTTTATCCCTCCAATCAAAAAGCACCCAGAACTCGCCCGGATACTAACAATAGTCCATAATATCAATACGGGATGAATTCTCTGTTTTACAATGCTTTACCTTTCAAAAATAATATTAAATGATTAAATTTTATTATAGCATCCAAGTTCTTCTTTTACCATCCAAAAAGACACCCAAGCCGTATAGCCTGAGTGTCCTCAAAATTTCTTCCTTATTATATTATCATACCACCTTGAACATATTCTGTTTCAAAGGTTTATCATCCGTATCCGAAATTCCCATCTCTTTTCTGGCATTTTCCAGTCCCTGCATCTTCTGAAGTTCCTTTTCTGCATCCTCAAGTCCTACATGGGTATACACATTGAGCGTCACAGCTATATCCGAATGTCCCATCAAATACTGCAGTGTTTTAGGATTCATGCCGGACTTTGCCATATTGGAACAATATGTATGTCTGCAAACATGAGGTGTGATGTTTGGCATCTGCACCCGGTAAATATCATTGTACCTGCCAACCATATGGTTGAATCGGTGTTGCCAATGCATTGCAACAAGTGGCATTCCATTACCATCGTAAAATAGGAATCCGTTATATCCGTCTATGGATTTCTCCACTTTCGGTGCATTTCTGTTCTCAATAATTGTCTGAAACATCTGTGACACATTCTCTGTTATTGGCAATACTCTTGTTCCTGCATCCGTCTTAGTGGTTTCTATGATGTATCGCATATCCGATGTTCTCTGCAACTGATGGTCAATATTCACAGTTCTGTTCTCAAAATCAATATCCTTTAGTGTCAGTCCGCAGAACTCCAATATTCGCATTCCTGTATTAATGAGTATGTAAACCACTTCATAATATTCACAGTACACCACCACTATTCCAAAGTTGTTCTCTGCAATTCTTCTCAGTTTCTTTATACCAATATTAAAATAAGCTGCTGCCTCCTTGATGGTAAGCATATAATTCTATGATTACTTTCTTTTATCTACCATATGAATAAGTTTGATTGCTTCATTTCTTGCAAGTTTTCCGTCAACCAACATTGTTCTTACCGACACAGACTTTATTCCCACAATCCAGTAATAAGAAAAATCGCCAAATGAAATCGGCTTAGTACCAGTTTTGATATCCAACATATATTCCTTATCAACACTAAAGAAATCACAACTTGAAGCTTTAGTTAATAAATTTATCATTGAATATTTTTGACAAAAATGTCAATAATATTCATCTTGTTTTCAAATTCAACTTTTTGATAAATGCTACAAATTTTATAATAAATGTCCTGTTTTTTATACGCTAAACATATTATTATTCATTTGAAAGCGAGGTATAACATTATGAAAATAAGAGAATTTTGTAAAAGAAAAAACATTACACAAGAAAAATTAGCCGAAGATCTAAATGTTGATGTAAGAACAATCCGCCGTTGGGAAAGCTCAACTCCCTCTACGAGAATTATTCTTAAATTAGCCAATTATTTTGAGGTTTTTCCTCAGAATCTGCTTCAAGACAATGAAAAAATGCCTGAATTTCCAATTGGTCAGTCAGGCGCTATAGACTTTAAGTTTATAAAAAAGGAAGTATTAATATCAATCAATATATTGTCTTCCAAAAATGTTATTCACGATATTTATAGACATACTTTTATTAAGTATAATGACAGTATGCTCGAGGATTTTCTAAACTTATCTTTGGAAATAACTAATATTTATTCCAGATTAGTCTTTCTTCTTAATTCTAAAGAATGGCTTAATCAGTTACATTATAGAATTAATTATTCGTGCTTTGATTATGAATTACAATTGAAGTTATTGGCTAATGATTTATTTTATCCTGATAAAGGATTATTTAATAATTCAGAAATAAATAATTTGGCAGAAAAAGTGTGCAATACATGTAATAAATACAAATTCAATCCATTATATGGCATTTATCTGCCTTATGATATTGAAGGATTTCTTATAAATGCATTTCTATCATACAAATCTGATACGGCATCTCAGTTACATCAGACAATTGTATGTGAACATATTTTACTTGGATTGTTAAACTATGTAGGAAATAAAATCCACAATTATTATGCTGCTTAGTTTTCACTGTCATTTATAAATATTAATTCAAAAGTCAATGTATCTGTAAATTATAAAATTGCAGATACATTGGCATTTCATCCCATCGCCAATCCCAGCAAAACTGTTGTCCAACCAGTATCCATACCAGTTTTTTACTTTGAAATCATTTCTCATAGGAGTATGTAGCCTGTCGATAATTGCTTTAAGCTGTTCATAAATCAAAAAAGCGAAGTGCTTATCGTAACACTCCGCCAAAAGCCTAACCGGTTTGAGCATAGAATGCTTGGTTAGGTCTGCCTTATTATTTTATGCAATAAAACATATTTTAAACACTCAAATGCAACTTCCAATCTGTCGGAAGATTCATTGATGCAATATTAATTACGCTATTATTTTTTTGAATCAACTTATCAAATTCATATACAAACTCTTTCCACTCTTCATCTGACGATCTTAGATATTTCATTGCCAATAAGATTTGATATAATCCGTTATGCGCAGGCATAGGTGTAATTTTATCTACATCAAGGATTTCTGGTGTAGTATGTATTGTTCGATTGTATATTCTCGAATTGTGGGCACACATATTACGTAATATTGAAACTCCCTGTATCCATGAAGTGAACATTTTCTTAGATGGATTTACCAAGTTTCCCTTTTGCGATTTATACTGATAATTAGCCGCCAATACTGAGTATGAACTCCCCGTTCCTGTTTTCAAATTCTTAATTATCTTTGACAATGTGCCAAAAGATAAAACCTCAACAATCGCCCATACAGGCACTTCTCCATCATGATTATTAAAATTATGTTTAATGAACACATCATTAGATCGAGCAATCTCAGATGCTACGGTAGACATATTCTGCCAATACAGTTTTTTATCCTTAAAAATCGACGAATCTTGCAAAACAAGTGGTTCTCTATGTATAAGTAACGATTCCACTAATCGCACTCTCAAAGATACCTCAATCTTAGAAATCATAGAAAAAATTAAGCAGGATAATTCCCGGTCAAAATAATACAGTTTCAGGACATCTTCAAACCTTGTCCCCGGAACATACTTTTTGGCAGCATTATCATATAAATGAAAACAATATCCTCGTAAGCGATAGAATCCAACTGAATTCAACGCATTTTCTACATCTGACCGAGAAGTAATTATCATACCAGCATCAATATATGATTGAACCTGTTGTTCTATTGTTAATATTTGTTTAGGATATTGATACATAAAACACTCCATAAATAAAAAATCCCACCGGGTTGCGCATGAAAAACCAGAGGCGTGGTGGGTTCTGTTACGATTATTATACATCTTTTTGCAGTGCTGTCAAGAAATTTGCCTTTTTAAAATCACATTTATCTTCTATTCCTGTTATTCAAATTTCCCCATTTGCATTTGGTATCACTCACACAAACTTCAATTTCAACGGAATTAACCTTTGTACAATTTTTATGTCTATTACTCCATTATTTATACAGTATCAGTAGGTGTTACACGAAGTGTAACACCTACTGATACTGTAAGTCAATTCCTCAACTCTTTAATTTAAAACAAAATCACTTCATCGCCAATCCCAACCGATAAGCCTCATCCAGCCCATCAGTCTTCCTGACATCACCTTTATCCTTAGTACCCCTGACCAGCACCATTCCCGCATCTTCAAGCTTAAAGAATTTAAGCACAAGCTGATACTGTATCTTAATAGAATCAAATAATTCCGGCAAAACTGCTGCTCCAACGAGTATCAACGCCAGCTTCTTAACTTTAAAATCATTTCTCATAGGAGTATGTAACCTGTCGATAATTGCTTTAAGCTGCGCACTCACTCCATAGAAATACACTGGCGAGGCAACGACAATCACATCAGCACATTTTAACTTATCATAAACTATCTGCATGTCGTCCTGCTGAAAGCATTCATGTCCTTCCCTGTCAAAGCACGAATTGCAGCCATTGCATGGATTGACCTTATAATCCGCCACTGAAACGACTTCTATATTATTATTCTTTTTCGCACCTTTAACAAATGCGTCAACCAACAGGTCAGTATTGCCACCCTTACGCGGACTGCCTGACAAAACAATAATATTGCTCATGAAAATCCTCCTTATGTAAATTCTTATACAGTAATTACATAATGTTCCTTCAATTCATTTAACATATTGTACTCAATACAGCCTTCATTCTGTAATCGTCCAACAACAATTCCCGGAGCAATTTTATTCTCTTTTGCAAATCTTTTTACACTTGCAACCGAAAAATTCTGTTTTTCTTTAAACATTTTAAATGCCTCTAATGGAATCAATTCATCTCTTGACCATACATCTGCATCCTGTTCATCCTGTTCTGTTGTTCCACCATTTTTTCCCACATGCCCAAGAATAATGTGTCCAAATTCATGGAACAGACTAAACCAGAATTTATCTGCCTCCTTGCCTCTTGCTGTTAATCCAACAACAATCTTATTCCCATCTATAAATGTAGCACCTTGTAAAAATGGACCTTTCAAATGTGGTAAAAATACCAATGCAACTCCATTTTCTGCAAGCAATGATTTAAGCTCAAAGCAAAAATCTTTTGTTTTTTTTAAAGTCATCTTTCTTATATCTGGCATAACACTTATAAGACCCTTAATATTAATTGGTTTCGTTTCTATGCCACGTGCCTGAATTTTAGCTTCCTGTGTCCATGCTAGCAAAGCCAAATCACTCTTATCTGTCACTGCAAGCCTTCTGCATGCAATTCTTGTAATCTGTGTATTCTCTAACAATGATAAACTAACCACTTCAAAATACTTTCTAAGATTAATAACTTTTTCCTTAGAATTCCTTGTTTGTGGTATCCAGCCTAACTTAGCCATCTCACTATATGGAAATTGTCTAGCCAAATTCTCATCCGCATCCATAGCCTTTTCCGCTGCAATCTTTATAAGTTTTTCTCTATATATTGCCTCCAAATTGTTCCAAAACCTTGCTGGCACGCCAAGCACTATTTCCAATCTAACAGCCACCTCAGGTGTCAACTGAACCTCTCCATTAATGAGTTTGCTGACATGTTTCTCTGACATATCAATTCTTACAGAAAACTCCTTTTGACTCATCCCCCTGTCGTTAAGCTGTTCTTTTATTGTCGCTCCTGGTGGCGTTGCAATTATACTGCGACTTCTCACCATTTTGCTACCTCCTATTCATATTCCAACTAATGATAATCCACTATTTCCATAGGTTCTATCGGCAACTTTAGCATCCATACAAATATTCTTAATTTTCTTGTCTTTGTATGTAATATCCAATGAACCACCTCTTAATATAAATTTACCTTTGTGGTAAATTTATATTAACATCTGTCAGCTTTCATGTCAACCAACAATTTACCTTACAGGTAAATCATTAACAAAATAAAAGCCCTGATTTATCAATCTATAAATATTCTATAATCTATAGATTCTTCAATCAGGGCATAATTATTGTATACGAAAATCTAAATTATCTAAACATAATTTTTCACTTCATTATTCAACAAATCCTTAAACTCATCAATTCCTTCAACATATGCATTATCCTTATTTGTAAGTATGTATACAGGATTAGTTTCTGTCAAATCTTTTATCGGAAACACCAGCAGCTTATTGTCATTATATAAGTTCAGTTCGTGCAAATGTGGCAGATACATGGACAAGCTGAAACACGCCGCCAGATTCTCCTGTGACATCTGCTGATGCATGTCAAAATGACCTGATGTGTACACACAATCCAGCGTAACCTCTTCCCGTTCAAGCAAATGGTCTAATATCTGCATACAATGCAGATTAGGCAGACTGCGGCAGAAAGGCATCTCACTAAATTCACGAATATCCATGCCTTTCTTAAATTCTTCAACGCACTCATGATACCTGTCTGGGAAATATTTCTGAAGCATCTGTTCACTTACCACAAGATAAAGTCTCTCGTCAAACAAGAATTCCTTTTCTATACATTCAGGAGCCAGTGTTGAAATCCCGCTAAATGCAATATCCAGTTCGCCTTTCTCAAGCATTTCCCGCAACTGTTCTGCATTGCCAATTATGCCTCTGATGTCATAATCATTGTACAATTCCTTAAACTGTCTCATAAGAGTAGGCATAATCATGCGAAAACGCCCCTCTGTTGTTCCTACTCGGATTGTTTATTTGTGTATTATCATTTATCTTTATTCAACTCCTCCATATATCCTGCTGTTATTATGCCTACAAAATCCCCTGTATCTTTATTGTTCTACAGGGCAAATAACATATCAATTTCATTTTTATATAATACACGAGCCTTTATATCTGTAAACTCATAACATAAAAGATTTCATATTTTATTCCATATTACCAGAGTTCTTGATAATATGTTTTTCTTTAATCATAATACTTTAGATTTTTTAAGTCTAATACTTCCTTCTGTATTAGTGCAAAAATATTTTTCTCTCGTATAAACATACAAGAACTAGAATAGTTTAGATATCTCCCAAACTCAATAAATGAAAAAATAGCAACATTATTATGCGCTATTCCACTTGCTGTAACATACTGTAATTAATATCTTACCGTAATATCAGATATTCATTTAATTAGAAAATAATACTCTGGTAATAACAATAACTATACTTTTTCTTCATAACTTATTCTTAAAAATTCTATAAATTCTGTTCTATTTAAAAAAGCCGCTTTACTTTGTGATATTCCAACACAACATCTGTCAAAATCTAACCTAATATTAGCAAGTGCTACATTAATATTTTGCATTTTACATTCTCTTAAATCGATTGTTTAAACAATATAACCATTATATTTTTCTTCATTTTATAATGATACTTCAAAATTCTTTTTGTCAGGAATTCATCTGATTTATTAATTAATTTTTCTAAAAGAAAACATTAGATTCAGAAGATTTTTCTCGCTTTTATAAAATTTGTATGATATAATTTTGTTAAAATAACGCTATTAATGTCTTGATGATTATTGAAGATTCGAGACGAATGTTTCATGCAATAAACTATTCAAATTATTAATAGATCGTGTCATAAAAACAGGATTTACAGAAAAAAGTCGACATTAGTTCGGCATCAATAAGTAAATTTGCAAAAAACGAATGTGTAAGGATGGAAGTCCTTATAAAAATCTGTTTGTCGCTTGATGTTGTTTTGGGTGACATTATGGAAATCGTAAAGTAATCGTTTCCTTGGCAACAACTACTGTATATTATATTTCATTTCGCATGGATATAATCACAAGTGTTGCTGTGTACTATTCAAGCCCTCACGGGCAATACAATACTATATAGCAAAGGCGGAATTTCTAATAATGGCTGATTATATCTCTGCAAAAGAACTCTCCAGCATTTGGGGCATTACCCCCACCAGAATTACGGTAATGTGTTCCAATGGTCAATTAGATGGAGCTACTAAAATAAAAGGACGTTGGATGATTCCTACAAACATTGTACGTCCAGATGATAAGAGAAAACGAAATATAGAAGAGGACTCTAATGCAAATTTTCGCTTTATTGATTTATTTGCAGGTATTGGTGGATTCCATCAAGCTATGCGATTTTTAGGTGGCGAATGCGTTATGGCTGCCGAAATAAATCAAGCTTGCGTTGATACATATAACCTAAATTTCAAAACACTCGAAGGCGGTGTCCGCGGTGATGTCAAAAAAATTGATCCGACTACTATTTCAAGATTTGATGTTTTGTGTGCTGGCTTCCCTTGTCAACCGTTCAGTAAAGCTGGTCTTCAGCAAGGCTTCAATGATAAAACGCGTGGCAATCTTTTTTATTCGATTATGAACATTCTTGATGCACATCCAGAATGTAAATTCGTCGTGTTAGAAAATGTACGTAATTTAGCTGATAAATCGGAAAACTGGGAAATAATCAGAACGGAATTGCTCAAGAGAGATTTTGTCATTACTCAAAAACCACTTATCCTTTCCCCTTCTGACTTTGGCATACCGCAAATCAGGGAACGTGTTTATATTTTAGGTATAAAAAAGGATGGCTGTTCAGCTGAAATTCAAGATAAGGGTTATATCGAACCCGCAGACTTAAACATTGATAAATACAGAAAAAAATGTAAAATCGGTGATGCATTAACTCTTCTTGAAGAGAATGTCTCAGAAGATTATAGAATAAGCGATGAACAAAATTTAATGATTCAAGCATGGGATGAGTTTCGACTTGGAACAGGAATCAAGATTATTGGTTTCCCTATCTGGATAAACTGTTTTGGTGTTGGCATACAAAATACTGACAACCTGAAAAGTTCTCTTGGATATGATGATATGCCAGACTGGAAAAAACGTTTTGTTGATAAAAACAGAGAATTTTATCTTAAACATAAAAACTTTATTGATCCTTGGATTGAAAGATACGATATGTTTAACCGCATAAAGCTGTATCAGAAATTTGAGTGGAATTGCGGAGAGGATGTTCAAAATATGCACGACGGAATAATACAGATTAGACAATCTGGTATTCGCGTAAAAAGGACCACTTATTTCCCTTCTCTAGTTGCAATAGTAAATACTCCTATCATTTGGGACAATCAAATGAATGCATATCGCTATATCACACCTAGAGAAGCAGCAAATCTTCAGAAATTTGATCAGCGATATAAATTTTCTGGAACAGATAAACAGATATACAGACAGTTAGGTAACTCTGTAAATGTGAGGATTTTAAAAATCCTGTGCAAAGGTTTGTTTGAATTAAGACTTAAAAATGATGTACGTATAGAAAATACCGAAATTGATGATTAATTTCGAAAATAATGGAGGTACTCCTATGGGCAGAGGATTATCAGATTCGAAGGAAATGCAAATTATTTATGACGTTTCCAAAGATGTTTATGACGGTAAATATTCTGTAGCATATGCTCTCAAATTCTTAAAAGGAAAAGTAAAAGGAACCGATTCATCCCTTAAAATGTATTTTAATATCTTTTCTTGTATGAGAAAAGGTAAATGTTACAAAATGGGAACAAGTGAACCTTTTACTAAGTTTTTGTTAAATAGTATCTATCGTGACTTTGGAAAAACTGAATACATAAATGCTATTACTGCTGTAAAAGGGAATCTTGCTTACCGTGAAAGTGTCAATAATGCACAACCTGGTCTAGTCCGTGCTTGCACTGAATCTATTTCAGATTGTGGTTTGGATTTAGTTTATGAAGAAATCCCAACTGCCCGTATCGTTTCTGAAAGCAGACGGATTTTACCAGAAGGAAAAAAAGGAAAAGCACAGGAAATCAAGGGAGTTCACATCATGGGCGAAAATAGTCATTATAAATATACAATAGAAGGAGATTCTCCTATTTCATACACCAATCATTCTGAATCTGGTAGTTTTAATGCTGATGTAATGGAACTTAACATCCAGCCACCTGCTAGTATATTAAATGTCTTTTCACGTTTAAGTTATAAGCCTTGGTATGCTATTGCAGAATTCGTCGATAACTCTACTCAGTCTTATATTTCTCACTCGGATGAGTTATCTACAGCACCAGAATTTGACAAGTTAATTGTAAATGTAAAATATGATGCCGAATCGAACACTCTGACCATCATTGACAATGCATATGGTATGGAGATAGATAGGTTTAGAGATGCTATTCTGCTTGATTCAAGAAATGAATCCCAGTCTGGAAGAAATGAGTTCGGTATGGGACTAAAAACTGCAGCATCATGGTTCGGAAAAGTATGGAAAATCACTAGCACACAATACGGATCTGCCAATAGATATACCGCCACCGTAGATATACCAAAACTTGATGAACTTCATTTACAGAACACTAAAATATTCCGTGATTATGTAGCGCCTGATACTCACGGGACGGAAATCATCATTGAACAAGTCACAAAAAAAATAACTGGATCAAGAACAATCGGCAAAATACGTGATCTTTTATCCAGTATGTATCGTCGTGACATTAATAACAGAAATATTGAAATTTTGTTTAACGATGAGCCTATTGTATTTGAAGAATACCCAGTTCTAACTAATTTCCGTGGCAAATCATGGAAAAAAGGTCTTGATTTCACTGTAGACTTTGATGGCAAATCCTATCACATTACTGGTTTTGTTGCGATTATGAATCCTGGTAGTTTCCCCAAGGCTGGTTTTGCCCTTTTTAGACAAGACCGTGTCGTAATCGGTGGGACGGATAGCAATTACAAGCCAGCTCAGATTTTTGGGCAAGCTCAGAGCCAGAAATCCTTAAAATTATTTGGCGAACTTAATATGAATGACTTTCCTGTAAATCAGGCCAAAGATGGATTTATTTGGGATGATGGTCTTGAAGATGCATTCATTGATGCCCTTAAAGATAATATACAAGAATATATTGACATAGCAGATATGTCTATAAAAGAACGAGCAAATGAAATTCAATTCTCAGATCAAGTTTCCGCTGAACTACAACAGGATGTATCCACTATCATTGATAATGCATTTAGTTCAGCCAATGATGACGCTGATAACTCTGAAGATGAGAATACCAGCAATACAAATGGTGAGGATACCTCCCTTGAAACTCCTGAAACCAGTAATCCAGCAGAATCTGATATCACAGAATATATTGAAACTGTTTTAAACGTTGAACCTACAGACGAAATAGTAAGCACACCACGTTCATATTCCGTTCCAGTATCACCTGTTATACATGTTGATTTCTCTGTTCAATGGGCACGTGGAAGCAACAAGTACTGGATTGAATATACCGAAATAGATACCGATAAATATAAAGTACTTATAAATATAGATCATCCTTTCTTTATGCCATTTACAAAAGAGAATGGTTTTCAGAAAGTATTGGAAAAATTTGCCCTATCTTTCATTCTAGCCGAACGTCAGGCTAAGTTAGGGTCTAATAAGCAAGGTTATATTCAGTCTAATGTCATTAAAAATTATATGAATAGATTCCTTGAGAAATTAGCGGAGGATAAATAATGGAGCAATATATTATAAATTCTGGAAATGAAGTCGACTCTATTGCAGTAGTGCATGGCAAATATTATGATAAGATACATGAAAAGCATGTGTCAGCTTACGGAGAATTTGGTGCTGCAAATATTCGAGATAACATTACCAGCACATTTAGAGAAGCTCTTATTCAGTTGAATGCCCCAAATAAAAACAACAATATGCTTCTTGTGGGTAAGGTTCAATCTGGTAAGACATCAAATTTAGAGTTATTTACTGCACTAGCATTTGATAATGGATTCAATTTAGTAATCATCTATGGTGGTTATGATAGTACCCTATTAAGTCAGACTACTAATCGTTTTAAAAAAACTTTTGATATTCCTAATGACACAGATTATTCAGATGATACTCCAGTAGTCTTTTCTTCTGACGACTCTGCCCAGTTATTAACTGTAGATGATGAAATAATTGAAGACTTATTGGATGCGGATAAGCCAATATTCTTAATATCAATGAAACGACCTGCTGCAATGAATAAAGTAAATGATTTGCTAGCACGTATTGATAAATCAAAACTTAAAGCCTTTATCATTGATGACGAAGGTGATCAAGCAAGTTTGAATACTAAAAAGAACAAAGTGCTAGATGCATCCGCAACATATGCCTCTATTGTTTCAATGAAGGATCACTTGAGTGATCCACTCTACTTGTCTGTAACTGCTACTCCACAGGCGCTTATCTTCTTAGATGAATATAGCCGTCTTCGTCCAGACTCCATACGCCTAATCGAGCCTGGAAAAGGATACTGTGGTGTTGATGCCTACCATCTATATGATTCAGGGATGATTGAATTAATAGATGATGAAGATCAACAGGACTTATCAAATGGAGTACTTGCCGACTCTCTAAAAAATGCTATTCGCCATTATATAATCGCAAGTGCTATCATGTTTAAACGCGGCAGAAAATCCAGTGAAATGATTATTCATTCTCACAGGAATGTCAGTAATCACAGCACCATTTATAGAATGGTTGATGTTTTCGTTCAATCATTTAAGGATCAGGTAGAATTTAATGATACTGAAGGTCTTGAAATAACCAAAAGCGAATATGCTCTTGCATATTCCGTTTACTTTGATACAGCCGTACAGCAATCTTATGATTTTGATTCGTTATGGAATATTATATGTAATAAAATCATTTGCAGAGTATATTTGATATTGAAGAATTCTGCTGGCCAGGTCACACAAGCAAACGAAAACTTACGCAAATACAAAATATACATTGGTGGTGATTTACTTCAACGAGGAATTACTTTTCCAGGGCTTGTAACCACTTATTTCTCACGTTGGGCTAAAGATAGCGGTAATATGGACACCAATCTTCAGAGAGCGCGTTGGTTCGGTTATCGTGAGAAATGGATTGATTTGTGTAAAATTTTCACTTCTGAAACAATTGCTAGAGAATTTACAAATCTATCCGAAATAGAAACCGACTTGTGGGAGCAATTCTACTCAATCCAGTCTGGTGAAATGCAAATAGATGAGATACTTATTCGCGCTGATAATACCAAGCAGAAGCCTACCAGAAAAAATGTTGCCACTTATAATACTGTTGCATTTAGAAATAAGTGGATAAAACAGCGTGTTGGTATATTCGACAAAAATCAGATAGTTGCCAATAATGCTCTTGTGGAGGACTTACTTAGCAAGGTTACTTTACAGAACACCTCTGCTGGACGTGTTGATGGAGGAACAACTGCACAATACTCTATAATTAGTAGAAAGGCTCTTTCTGCGTTAATTGATCATATGCAAACCATTTTTGATTTAGAACCGTTTGAACGTCGTCCCTTAATTGATTTAATAGAGAGTTCCGGTGACATCCCTGTAATCCTCATGAACGATGTTGATGGCTCTGGTAGAAAACGTAGTTTTTATCCAAACAATAAGATTTATGCTCTCCAACAGGGTGCTGATAATAAAGATAAAGATAAGGCTGTATTTTTAGGCGATAGTCATGTTGTGGTTGATGCAAATCAAATCAATATTCAAATTCATAAAATAATTCCGAAGAAAAAAGATTCTTCTGGCAACGTTGCAATACTTACAGATTATACACAGTACATGTTTGCTATCTATGTTCCTAAAGAAAAGAAATACTATGTGAAAGGGTAATCAAAATGGATATAGAAAATATAAAAGCGCAAATTCAACCCATCACCGACACCTCCAGCATATATTTATTGGAAGCACTGACAAAAGCAGCTGGTTTCTTTGCTACTGATGGTAAATTACTTTATATCGCGAAAGATATCTACGAATACACCTATGAAGGAATTGAAACAGATTACCTTAAATTACAGACACATGTAAGAATTAGTTCTGTCAAAAACAATCAGACCTTTAGCGATGATTATTATAACATAATTATTTATAAAGGAAATTTGGATGATTCGAATATTTCGTCTTTTATCCAATTATGTACCATACACGCCAATAATTCTGACGATTTGAATTTCAAGGAATTTTTCTATTCCTTAATTTCTCTGTTTCAACTACCTGCAGAACAGGCATTTAAGAATGCCGTTGGTTTATATGGGGAATTAAAGTTTATGCAATACGCAAAAGAACGCACAAAGATAGATATTTCAACATTCTGGCATAAAAGTGGTTCCTATTCTCAATATGATTTTTCCAATGGAGAGTCTAATATCGAGATAAAAACTACTATGTCCGACAACTCTGAAGTCACTATTAAGCATCAACAGATATTTGGCGATCATCCTTGCACTCTGGTTGCAATTAATTGTGAGCAATATGAAAATGGAGAAACAATTGCAGAGGTCATTGCTGCGATGTATGCCGATTCAGATGCATTCAATGGAATGAATTTTAGTATTAACTTAGCAAAAGAATTGAAACGTGTTTCTATCGTAGATGTAAAAGAAATTCGATTTGGTGTTAAACAAATTCAATTCTTTGCGGCAGAAGATATAAATCCCTTTCCAGTCATTCCAGATGCTGTAAACAAACTCAGCTATAAACTGGATATTTCTGAACTTAATCCACTTTCTGAAACTGATTCAGATTCTATTCTTAAAACATACTAATCATTTCATTTACAGGGCTTCTCAACACGAGAGGCTCTGTTTCTTGTTTCTTTCTAAAATAGAGGATTTATTTCCATCACAAATCCATTCATAATGAATACATCAATTAAATAATTATGAGGGTTGGATATTGCTTTATCTTCTTAAATTCCTCTAAAACACTATTTAAAACAACATCTACATTATCCTCCAATCTTGTATATATACTTATACTACTAGTCATCATATACAAAATTTGTCAAATTATGTCGACAATGAATGTTATTTGCAATAATTTGTAAAATTATATTTTTTCTTGATTAATATGACTGAGTAAAGTCTCACGACTGGAAAAGGATGCTCGTTTCTTTTTTATTTTCACCAATTCTACAATATATAAAAAACAGCACCCCAACAGTACCCATCTACTGCCGAAGTGCTATCCACTCCATCAATTATTCCATTAAAATCTACCCAAATATACTCATCAGATTGGCCACAACCAGACCGCCGCCGGTTCCGATGACATAGCCGAGAAGCGCCATCATGATACCAACCGGTACGAGGGCATTAGAGTATGCGCCGGCGAGGACCGGTGCTGTTGCTGTTCCACCGATGTTTGCGAGGGAAGCAACACTGCATGTGAAGATGTCGAGTTTCAATATCTTCGCAAGTGCAATCATGATTGCCACATGAATAAGGAGGATTACGAATCCTGCGAGAAGCCATATTGGGGCATTGCCGACTGCTCCGAGGTCTGCTCTTGAGGCGATTAAGGCAATGACTATATAAAGCATTACATTTGAAATCTCCTCAGTTCCCTTTATCTTGCCAAATGGTGTCAGGGCGAATATGATACCAAGCACTGATACGATAAGGACTGTCCATGTTGTGCTGTCAAAGAATGATAAATGTGCATTAATCATGCTGCCAAGTTCCATTGAAACTGCCGATACTAAGAGTCCTGAACCGAGCAGAAGAATGATGTTCTGCCATACGAGAGGCTTTGTGTTGGCTTTTGCTTCCTCTTCGAGTGTAGCTCCAACGCCGTCGATTATGCTTGTGTCTGCCTTTGTCCATTTGTTGAACTTCTCGTGATTTCCGATTGCCCACAGAAGGAACATTACATAAAGTGTCGCGCAGATTGAATCCATAACAAGGGCGTAAGCCATTGTTGCTTCGTCAACGTCAAGTGCTGCCTGGATTGCGAGCATATTGCCGCCGCCGCCCATCCAGCTTCCGCACAGTGCACCGAGCGCTTTCCATGAACCTGCGCCTAAGAGCTGGTGGAATATTGCATACGAAACGAAGAATCCAAGTCCGATTGACAAAGTTGCTGCGAAGAAACCGATAAGCATTTTAGGTCCAAGCTTGATGATTTTCTTCAAATCACATCGAAGCAGCATTATGAAAAGCATCGCATATAATATCGGGTTCTTGACTGATTTGTACACAGCGCTTGTTGCACTAAGGTCCCACACTTTCATTGTGCAAAGCAGCATAAGCCCCAGGTATATAAGTACAATTGGCGGTGCAAAATTAAAGAACACCTGTGCCTTTTTCCCTTTAAAAATCTTAGGTAGATTTACTAATACTGCGGCTGCAAATATAAGTGCCGCAAGGTATAAAAATCCATCTTTTATCATGTATTAATTCTCCTTATGGTTAATATATAGCATATTCTACCCATTTTTCTATAGTATATAACTAAATTTGCGGAAGTAAATGTGATGCAATCTGTCGTCACACACTTACTCCCGCAAATTTAGTTATAAACTTTTAAGTATCTCCATCAGATATTCCCAGGTCCGCTCCACTGATGCCGCATCCATACACTCATCAGGCGTATGCACACTTTCAAGTGTCGGTCCAAATGATATCATATCTACTCCCGGCATTTTCCCGGCAAGTATGCCACATTCGAGTCCGGCGTGAATTGAGGTCACTTCCGGTTCATGGCCGTACACATTTGTAAAGCTCTCAACGCATATCTTTCTTAACTGCGAATCACTCTTGTATTCCCACGCAGGATAGTCCGACATTGTGACTACATTTCCTGACAAATGTTTTACAAATGTATTAACTCTCTCAAGCAATAATTTCTTTCCAGCCGCTGTATTGCTTCTTATAAGATATTTGTACACAAGCTTGTCTGTGTCGAAGTACGCAGTTCCAAGATTGAGAGAGGTCTGCACCATGCCCTTAATCTCCTGACTCATTCTGTACACACCATTAGGACTTAACCAGAGGGCATATATTACATTTGCAGTGCTATAAGAATTGAGAACCTTGTCTGCTGCAATGTCTGTCTTTTCAAGCTCAATCTTAGCATGTGGCTCTGTCGCGCTGATTTCCTGCATCCACACAGCCGCACTCTCTTTGATGCTTTGTTCAAATGTTGTGGCATCGCAGCTTCTGACACTTACAACTGCCTTTGCTTCTTTTGGAATTGCATTTTCCTTGCCGCCACCTGAAAGCGACACAAGACGGAAATCTGCCGCCCCGCTGGCATGTGAAAGTAATGAAGCAAGCAATCTTATCGCATTAGTATGCTGTTTGTGAATCTCAACACCGGAATGACCGCCGGCAAGCCCGCTTATCTTAACTTCGAAGCATACCGAACCATTCTGCACATCAATTGCACCATCTGCCACCCAGTCCGTAGCATCCTCATACGCAACCGGAATATCGCACTCAGCCCTCACACCACCGGCACAGCTTACATACAATACCCCTTCAGTCTCAGAATCAATATTGATAAGCCTCTTTGCTGTAAGGTCAGAAGTATCGAGGTCTCTTGCGCCAAGCATTCCAATCTCCTCATCACTCGTAAGCACTGCCTGTATAGGAGGGTGTGCAATCGTATCCGAAGCAAGCACTGCCAATATAAATGCAATTGCAATTCCATCATCAGCGCCAAGCGTCGTGCCATCAGCCCATACCATCTTACCATCGGTGCAAGCCTTAATGCTCTGTACACTCATGTCAATATCGCAGTCCGGCTCTTTCTCACACACCATGTCAAGATGTCCCTGCAAAATCACAGGCTCACAGTTCTCATATCCAGAAGAACCAGCCTTAAATATAACAACATTATCAGCCGCGTCCTTCCTTGCCTTAAGTCCATGCAACTTAGCAAACTCCAGACAATAATCCGCAATCATCCCAGTATTCCCAGAACCATGCGGAATCGAGCATATTTTTTCAAAATAAGAAAACACCTCACCAGGTGACAATTCATTTAACTTCATAAAAAGCCTCCTAAACCTACTTTTTGATCAATTTTCACAATCTGATAGGTCTTTTTTACATTGTTAGTTGGTTTATTATGCTTCTTTTCCCCTTAAATGCCTACTAATTCATCATATTTAGCAACATTAGTAGGTCTTTTTCTTATATGTTTGCAATATTAAACATCTCTTGTCAGCCAAAAAACCTACTATTCTCGCATAAATCATAAATTTAGTAGGCAATTTTCTTTTTTCTTCTCTATTTTCATCATAATTTCTTCTAAATAAACCTACTAATTCATCACATTTAGCAACATTAGTAGGCTTTTCCCTACTTATGCGCTGATTTCATATGCTATTTGACACTATCCCAAATGAACAAAGCCCCACAACATACACTAATCCCAGCACCTGCAGTGCAATGCCCAGGTGTGTCCGCACACCACCCCTTGAAGGGCAGTCGCCACATACACCCGCCTGAACTTTCCAGATTAGCCAGACACCCTCTGCTGGTGGGAGTGCGAGGCATATACTTCTACTAAGCGAGGAATACTGAAAGCAGATGCCCCGCACTCCCCACCCGCAGAGCAGGCTGTCTACACCCTACACATGCAATATCTCATGAGCCCTATGTGACAACGGTTTCTCAAAATACTCCTCATAGCACTGCTTAACCGATGGATTCTCATGTGAGAATCTAAGATTATCGCGCTTATCAAGCCCGTACAGCACATGACGTCGCTCCTCAACCATCACAGCGTCTTCTTTGTAAGGCTGTCCGCCTCCGTTGATACAGCCGCCCGGACAGGACATGATTTCAACGAAATCATAGTGAACCTCGCCCTTCTTAATAGCATTCACCAAACGTCTTGTGTTGCCAAGTCCGCTGGCAACAGCTACATTTACAGTTGTCCCATTAAGGTCAAATGAAGCTTCCTTCCAGCCCTCAAGACCTCTCACTGACTGGAACGCATCCGCATCAGGATTATTTCCTGTCACAAGGTAGTAAGCACTTCTGAGTGCCGCCTCCATAACACCACCTGTTGCGCCAAATATAACGCCTGCGCCTGTTCCTTCACCTAAAGGATTGTCGAACTCGTCCTCATCAAGTTCTTCCGGCTTTATGAAAAATGCTTTGAACATTCTTGCAACTTCTCTTGTTGTAAGAACCGCGTCAACATCCTTGCCGCCGTCCCATGTACACTCGTCCTTCTTTGCAAGACAAGGCATGATTGATACGCAGAATATCTTATCCGGGTCAACCCCTAGCTTTTCTGCATAATACGACTTTGTTATTGCACCAAACATCTGCTGTGGTGACTTTGCTGTTGAAAGTCTGCCTGCCATCTCAGGGTACTCGCTCTTTACGAATTTCACCCATCCCGGACAGCATGATGTGAACATTGGAAGTCCTGACTCTTTGATTTCCGGAAGTCTTTCAAGGAACTCGCTTCCCTCCTCCATGATTGTCATGTCTGCTGCAAATGTTGTGTCAAATATATAATCAAATCCTATTCTTCTAAGTCCTGCAACAAGTCTTTGTGCTGTCGCATATTCCTTAGACATACCAAAATCTTCGCCCCATGCTGTTCTTACTGCAGGTGCAATCTGTACTACTGTAATGATATCCTCATTTTCAATCGCATCAAGTACGATTCCGACATCATCTCTCTCTGTAAGTGCACCTACAGGACAGTTGCTTACACACTGACCACAAAGTGTACATGCAGTCTCCGCAATATTCCTGTTTGCACGCACATTTACAGTTGTACGCGAACCTGTATTTACAACATCCCATATGTGCATTCCCTGAATATTATCACATACCTGCACACAACGCATACATTTAATACATTTCTGGGCATCTCTGATAAGCGGAAATGTTTTATCCCAATTATCTTTTTCTAAGATTGAATCATATGGCATCTCTGATATATTAAGTTCATTAGCAATTGACTGTAACGCACAGTTACCACTTCTTATACATGTACCACATTTGTAATCATGCTGTGAAAGTATGAGCTTTACATTAGTCTTTCTTGTTGTACGCACTTTTCTTGAATTAGTGTAGACAACCATGCCTTCTTCTACAAAGTTATTACATGCTGTAACACATCTGTCAGTACCCTCTACTTCAACAACACATACACGACATGCACCAATTGCGTTGACTTCTTTGAGATAGCAGAGTGTAGGTATTGTCTCTCCTATTGTTTTGGCAGCTTCAAGAATGGTAGTTCCTTCTTTTACTGATACAGCTTTACCGTTAATTGTTAAATTTACCATTGTTTCTCTCTGCCTCCTCTGAATGAACCAAATCCAAAATGATCGCATCTTAAGCAGCGTCCAGATTCCTGACATGCTTCCTCGCATGAAAATCCATACTCAATAGGTTCAAAGTCTTTCTTTCTGTCTGCGGCATCACGCAGTGCAACCTCAACTCGTCCGCAAGGTACCTTGTCCTCATATCCGGCATAAGGTATCTCTACATCTGAAGTTATCTCGTGATGGTAGCCAAGATATTCATCAATGTTGGCTGCCGCAACCTTTCCGGCTGCTATAGCCCTGATTACTGTTGCAGGTCCTGTTACGCAGTCTCCTCCTGCAAATATTCCTTTACGTTCTTTAATCTCACTTGTATCAAGTGCCTCAATTGTTCCTCTCTTGACTGTAACGCCGTGCTCCTCAAAATATCTTGTTTCGATACCCTGTCCGATAGCAACTACAATAAGGTCGCAAGGAATAAGAACCTCGTCCTTAGCTGCAGTCTTAGGTGATGGTCTGCCACCTTTTATCCTGCTTATCATCTGTGGCTGAACCCATAAACCAACTGCTGCGTCATTTTCATCTTTCTCTATTCTAACTGGTGACATAAGTTCAAGAACATCACAACCCTCTGCCTCTGCACCTTCAACCTCTTCCGGAAGTGCCGTCATGTCGGCTTTTCTTCTTCTATATACAATGCTTACTTTCTCAGCACCTAATCTTACAGAAGAACGGGCAACATCCATTGCTACATTTCCACCGCCAATAACAACCACACGCTTGCCGGTATAATCAGGCATCTCATCATCACCAATTGCACGAAGCATTTCTACTGCTGATGTTACGCCTGTTTTAGCATCCTCACCATCAATTCCAATCTTCTTGTCTGCATGTGCTCCGATAGAAATGTATACTGCATTATATTCTTTGTTAATATCCTCAAGCGTAATATCTGTTCCTACGCTTATATTTTTCTTGACTTCTATTCCTGTAGACAGTATTGAATTAATCTCTGCATCAAGCTTCTTTCTTGGAAGTCTGTAGTTAGGAATTCCATATCTTAACATTCCACCAAGCTGCTTTCTCTGCTCAAATATAGTAACCTTATGTCCCATAAGAGCCAGATAATATGCGGCACTGAGGCCTCCCGGACCTCCACCGATGATTGCAACCTTCTCACCTGTTGGCTCATTACATGCTGGAACCGGAACATCACCGGCATTATCAACCGCCATTTTCTTAAGCCCCCTGATGTTGACCGGCGCGTCAATAAGTGTTCTCTTACATCTGTTTTCACATGGATGCTCACAAATGTATGCGCATGTTGTAGGCATTGGATTGTCTCTTCTTATAAGACGAACCGCGTCTGCATATCTGCCTTCATGCACAAGTGCTATGTATCCCGGTATATCTACTCCTGCCGGACATGACTTCACACATGCAACCGGCTGGTTACTGTTACATGAACAAAATCCTCTCTCAATATGTGACCTGAAATCATCCTCGCAGCCATCAATACATTTTAATACAAGCTTAGCTGCCTCATATCCGATTGCACAGTCAGCGGAATAATAGATTCCCTCTGCTGTAAGCCTGATAACATCAAGAGTTTCCTCTGTTGCGTTACCATCAAGCACATCATCAAAAAGTCTCGCAAGCTGCCTGAGTCCCACACGGCATGGAACACATTTGCCACATGACTGTGCAAGACACATTTTTATAAATGACCTGGTAAGGTCGATAGTACACAGTCCCGGTGGACTTGCTACTATTCTTCTCTCCAAATCCTGATATAAAGACTCCATTGTAACCTGAGCCTTATCCTTGGTTATAATCGTTAATCTGCTCAATTTCCGCTCCATTTCTGCATATTGCGTGTGTCGTATTACTGCTCGCCAGTATACCGCTAGGCAGTTCCATGTAACATTTTACACAATAAATGTTAATTTGAAAAGGAAGGTTATTTTTTTCACACAATAACCTTCCCTTCATCCATTACTTATGGTCGCACTTCATGCACTGGCTCGTTTCTTTGTCAGTTTCTTTCTTGTAAAATGCGCATGACCAGTCGCATATACTTTGCAATATCGGCATTACAGACAAGCCCTTTTCCGTGAGTGAATATTCAACTCTTGGCGGAATCTCGTCATATGATTTTCTTGATACAATATCATCCGCAATCAGTGCTTTTAATGTTGTTGAAAGAACTGCATCTGTAATATTCACCAGTTCTGCCCTTAACTCACTATATCTTAATGTCTTCTTATCCGCCAGAACACATATAACTCTTGATTTCCATTTGCCTCCAAATACTTCCAGCCCGTATTCCAATGGACATCTGATATCTGATTCTAATTTCTTGTGATACATACACCTCTCCTTTGTTTTTTGGCATTTCTTTATAATATCATAATAACAATTATTTTAAAATCAAGTGTGTATGTCAGATTTTTATATATTCATCGTCATATATGGTGGAATGCAGATAATTCCATCTTTCACGATTAAATTTTTGGGATGAATAATATAGCTTTCGTATTCGTTTTTCCCAAATTCTTCGCAGATGGTAGACTTTCCAATACGTCTGGCGCCTTCTATCAGTAAAGCTTTTTTCCCCTGACACTCCTTTTTCCATTCCAATAGTTTTTTATAGATTTTCCGTTTTAATATCATGGTTCCTCCAGATTATGCGCACATATATTAGTTCTATATTTTATGATTATACGCACATTGTAATTTATTTTTTGATTATACGCAAGTATTATAACCCTATTTTTTATGATTATGCGCACTTTTCATAAAAATTTTTAATTAAAATTTTTTCATGTATCTTCTTGAAATTCTTTAACACTTCCATATCCTCTGCGCTGATCTCGAAATCAACCTCTGCGTTCGTCTTCATATGCTCTGGATTGCCAGTCTTTGGAAGGGAGATTGTACCAAGCTGTACGGCAGCCTTCACTGCATCTGCTGCCTGATCGTCCGGGATAAATCAGGTTCCAAGTCCAAGCTGTGGGATCTCTACGCCATTATTCAAAGTAATTGTCTTGTTATACCTGTAAATTGCCCCTTTCCAATGATTTTCTATTTGCAATCTTTTCCGAATGTGTTATTATCATAACACTTAAACCTAACTTTAGATCAAGGCATTTCAACAATTTTTTTGAGGAGGATACTTATGTACACCATTGGACAGGTCGCTGAATTATACAATTTCCCAATCTCTACGCTTCGCTACTATGATAAGGAGGGTCTCTTCCCAAACCTCAAACGGCAGTCCGGCATCCGGCAGTTTGACGAGAGTGACCTCGAAGCCCTTCGAATCATCGAGTGTCTAAAGGCATCCGGGCTGGAAATCGCAGACATCAAACGTTACTTCGAGCTATGCCAGCAGGGAAATTCTACATATGCGGAACGCAGACAATTATTTGAGAACAGAAAGAAAGCCGTCGAGGAAGAAATCAAACGGCTGAACAAAACTTTAGATCTATTGAATTATAAATGCTGGTACTACAATCAGGCAATCGCAGATGGCAATGAGGATGGCATCCACGCCATGCTCCCGGACAAGCTTCCGAAAAATATCCAGAAACTGTACGACAGCGCCCATACAAATTAAACGAGTAGTAACATCGTTCCGGCTACGATCAACAAAAGACCGATACCTGCCTTTGCCGTTAATTTCTCATGAAATACGACATAGGAAAATGCAATCGTAACCAATATACTCAATTTATCGATCGGTACAACCACGCTTGCCGGTCCGGTCTGTAATGCCCGGTAATAACAAAGCCACGAAGCACCGGTTGCAATTCCGGATAATACTAAGAATATCCAGCTTGATTTGTCGATCTGCTTTACGGTATGTTGCTTTCCGGTCACAAATACAACCACCCATGCCATGATGAGTACCACAATCGTCCGGATGGCTGTACCGAGGTTGGAATTGATGTCCTGCATGCCAACCTTCCCGAGAATCGACGTCAGACTTGCAAATACCGCAGATGCAAGTGCGTAAAACAGCCATTTCTTCCCGGATGCTTCTTCCGTTTTATCCACTTCTTTTTTCTGAATCATCAGATAGGTACCCACTCCAATCGCCACCATCGCAATCACTTTCAGTACCGACAGATTTTCCCTCAAAAAGATAAACGCAAGCAACATCGTAAGGATCGTACTGGATTTATCAATCGGAGCCACCTTGTTTACATCTCCAAGCTGCAATGCCCGGTAATAACAAAGCCACGACGCACCGGTCGACAAACCGGAAAGCACAAGAAAGACAATCGTCTTCCCCGTCAATGTCGTAATCCCGTTCTGTGCGCCTACGACAAATACCATGATCCATGAAAAAATCAGGACTATAATTGTCCGAAGTGCCGTTGCGACGTTGGAATCTGTATTTTTAATTCCACATTTTGCAAGAATTGCGGTCAGTCCTGCGAACAGCGCAGAGCCGAATGCAAATGCAATCCACATCGTTATTCCTTCTTTCGTTTTATGCCTTTTGTTCTATCCGGACTGTGCCGAACCAATATGTGAACAGCGCGATGCCAGTCCCAATCAATGCTCCACCCAGCACATCCGATGGATAATGCACACCGACATACAACCGGGATAATCCCATCAGACAGGCAAAAACTAAAATCGGTATGCCATACTTCTTCGGCAGTCCCCGGAACATCACAACCGCCGCTGCAAAGGCACTACCGGTATGCCCGGATGGGAATGAATAATCCTTCTGTGCACCGACCAGACTTGTCAGTCCTTCGATCACCTCATATGGTCTTGTCCGCGCGACTACATTCTTTAAGATCACATTGTCGATCAATGCTGAGAAGAGAAGAGAAACTAACGCCAGCACGCCAACACGCCTCGTCTTCCTCGGAATCAGCAATCCCACAGAGAGGACAATCCAGATCACACCCGCATTTCCAAGTGTCGTAATAAACCTGAAGATTGGTGTCAACACATCATTCCGTATATTATTTTGAATCCATAATAAAATATCTGCTTCCATCGCGACCAAAACTATCTCCAATTACCATAGCTGTCATTTGTATTTGGACATAACTATACTATGTAATTACGTCTACATCAAGTTAAGGGGGTATTTTTTTGTTTGAATTATAATTTTACCCCCTTAACTTATTATTATCTTTTACACGTTTTTGAAGTCTCTGAAGGCTTAATCATATCCACTTTACTTCTTCTCAACCGCTTCAAAAGCACATACCCGACCAGACACGAAAGAAGCTCCGTAATCGGGAACGCCCACCAGATAAGTGACACGCCCATCTGCCCATTTCGGACGAAGATAGAGAACACACCCGCAAGCGGCAGGATGATTACAAGCTGTCGGAGCAGCGAGATCACGAGTGATTCGATACCGCCGTTTAATGCCTGATAGATACCCTGATATGCGACGTTGATGCCTGCAAAAAGGAAGCTGATCGAGATAACGTGCATCGCCTGAATAAAATATTCCCTCGACTGCCCTGCATTGAATAATCCGGCAAATGATTCCGGGAAAAGCTCCGTAATCAAAATTCCGACAGCCATCAGAACGATTGTGTATATCAGACCGTACTTAATTCCATCATTGATCCGCTTCTTATTTCCTCTTCCGTAAGCAAATGCAATGATCGGCGTGATTGCGTCACGAAGCCCAAATGCCAGGAAGAGCACAAACTGCTGTACTTTATAGAAGAGACCATAGGCTGTCTGGGCCGCCGCGTTGAATTTCAGAATCAGGTTCATCACATACACCATAATAGACATAAGTGCCTGTGCGATGATCGCCGGAAGTCCGATGGAATAAATCTCACGGATAATCCTGCCCTCCGGCTTCATGTAGGGTACTTCATGTTCAAATTCCTTGTTGAATTTCCTATGGAAGATCAATAATAGCACTGCCGATGCAACCTGTCCGATCACCGTTGCATAAGCAGCACCCTCAACTCCCATTTCCGGAACCGGTCCGATTCCATAGATCATGATCGGATCAAGAATGATATTTACCACAGCACCTACGACCTGACCAATCGTGGAGTAAAGGGAACGTCCCGTTGCCTGCAGCAGCTTCTCGAACAGAGAAAAGAATATAATTCCGAACGAACACACACAGCAGATACGCAGGTAGCCGGTTCCCATAGAGATTACCTGCGGATCAATCGTCTGTGACGAAATGTATGCTTTCACACCAAACACGCC
>OGFG01000793.1_pt1 | contig 35537 bp, 30 predicted proteins | sample 1570761 | NCBI WGS metagenome assembly OGFG01 (sample SAMEA2581938, study PRJEB24529) | metagenome | biome: Human gut stool | place: China | collected 2011
TTGAAGTACCTACAGAACTTCCAGGTGTTGATTCAGGTATCCTTGATCCTAGAGACACATACGCTGATGCTTCTGAGTGGGAAACAAAGGCTAAGGATCTTGCTGAAAGATTTAACAAGAACTTTGTTAAGTACACAGGTAATGAAGCTGGTAAGGCTTTAGTAGCTGCTGGTCCTCAGTTATAATCAGAGACTTGTTATATAATATAAACAGTTAGAAGAGAATAAACTCTAAGATATTAAGAGCTCCATATACTTTGCTTATATAGCAGAGTGTGTGGAGCTTTTTATTATATGTTTACTGTTGGAATTAGTTGAATAAAGTGAATATAAATTATATAATGATATAAGTATCAAAAGTAAATGTGGGATTAGATGGGGACTAATAATTTATTATAAAATTTGGAGAAAATATGGAAGTAGCAATATGTGATGATAATAGTGCATATGTTGATATACTGTATGATTATGTATGTAAATATGCGTATGAAAATAATATAGATATAAATATAAAGAAATATGAAAGTGGAATAAAACTTATAAATAGCGATGATAAATATGATGTTATATTGCTTGATATAGATATGCCATTTTTAGATGGGATAGAAGTAACAGCTAAGTTAAGAAGAAAAGGAATAAACTCAGATATAATAATTGTTACAGGAATAGAAAACAGAGTAAGGGATGCTTTTTATGTTGATGTAAATGATTATATTACAAAACCAGCTACATACAAGGACTTAGAGGTAGCATTTAATCATACATTGGAGAAGAAAAAGTTAAATAAAGAAGTTGTAGTGTATTACGATAGAAATAAATATAAATTGAAGCAAAAAGATATTGATTATATAAAGGCGTATAACGGTTACATTCTTATATATTCTTATGGTGTAGAGTATCGTCTGGATAAAGCTTTATCAGAATTTTTAAAATATATTGATGAAGATGTATTTTGTGTTATAAACAGAGGGATAGCTGTGAATTTATTAAGAGCAGAGATTGAATTATCAGATAAAATAAAAGTTATTATATCAGATGAAATATTTATTGTATCAAGGCGGTGCAAGAAAGAATTTATGGAAAAATATATAGAAAGTGATTTGAAATATACGAGAATAAAATAAGAGTAGGGGACTTTAATATGGGGATAATTATTCTGGCAGTAATTAAGTACATTATTTCATTTTTGTGCTGTATGTTATTTACTTATATTATTTCGGAAAATAAGTATACAAGATTATGGTGGATTTTAATAAGTATATTAATATATTCTATGAGTTATATTACTTTGAATAAATACTTACCAATAGAGTTTCTAGGGGATTTTTTGACGTTAATAACAATTTCATTGATGTATAAAGATACGCGTAGTAAAAAAATAAAAAACTTTGTAAGTGTTTATGTAACGTGGCAGATTATTCAGACAATAGTTACAATTATGGATCCTTTAAATACAAATAATATATACAAAAACATAATAGAGCAAATTATTGATTTGTCTATTATATTTATAATTTACTTATTAAAAGTTCTGTTAAAAGATAAGTTATATGTGGCAGTAAATAAAATGAAATTAAGTGAAAAGAATATAAATATAGTTAATAATATTGCCTATGTGTTGTATATTATTTCTATAACATATATGCTGCTATTAATAGCACTTTCTGATTATACACATAAATATTCTATTGATGAAAGGATAAAGCATGTATTTGGGTATTTTGTAATTCCGTCATTTATAAGTTTGTGTGTGATTGTAATATTATTTGCATATGTAATAGTTATAAATAAATCACAAAAAATAATGATAAAGAATGAAGAACAATTTAATCAGATTCAGAGTATGTATTATAAGACGCTTATGGTTAAGGAACAGGAAACTAAAAAGTTCAGGCATGATATAAAAAATCATTTATTATATATTTATAGTACTGCTAAAGCTAATAATGATTATGAAATAATAAAATACATAGATAGTATTGAAGATGAATTTGCAGCAAAAATAAATATTGTACGTGATGTTGGTAATGAAACCTTTAATATATTATTAAATTATTACATAAGTATGTTAAAACCAGATGTAAAAGTTACTATAGAGGGTACATTTAAGGATGATATCAATATATCACCATTGGACATTAATCTGATAATAGGAAATGTACTGAAAAATTCAGTTGAGGAATTGAATAAAAGCAATGATGACAATAAGATTTCAGAACTACATATAATATTTCAAGAAGGAAAAAGATATGTTCGAATAACAGTTATTAATACTATTCTTAACGAAAAATCAAAATGGATTAAAGGTGATAAAGAGCATGGGTATGGAATATCAATCATTCAGGAAAATGTTAGAAAATGTAATGGACAGTATGAATATAAGATAGAGGATGATAAATATATAGTTGTGATTACATTACGGAATGAAAAAAATACCATTTAACAAGTTAAGAGACCACTTACGGAGTTTATATTTAAAAATATCTGATTAAACATTATAATAAATACATACGATAGCTATACGAGTGTGAGGGGGAACTATGAAGAAGATAAATATAATACTAGCTTTATTAACGATTTCATTAATGCTTGCAGCATGTGGGAAGAATGGTGTGGAAGCTGTAAATATAAATTCCTACAGCAATAAAAATGGATTTCTAAACTTTTCTAGTGATGTAGCAGAATCACCGGAGGGTTATTATGTGTTATCTAAAGATTTAAGGAATGGGAATTTCTTAACGTATATAGATAAAGAGAAAGATAAAAGTACCATTTTGTGCTCAAAGATAAATTGTGCACATACGTTTGAGAAAGTTCCGGATGATTGTGATGCGTATTTAGGAACAGTATTGCAGGGAAGTCTGAATTATTATAATGGATATATATATTATATTGCATATAATAAAGATAATTATAAATGTAGTTTATACAAGGTGAGCTTCGATGGAAGTGAACACGAGAAAATATTTGATTTAGGAACAGCGCCAGATATGTCTAATATATATTATTCGTATGTGGTGACAGATTCCTGTGTTTTTTATTCCGCAGCTATTGGTGTGAGTGGAGAAAAAAATGCAGCTAAACTTAATAGATATATCTTTGATAATAGCAAAATAGAAACTGTATACAATTATGAGGGTGATAAAGCTGAAATCTTTGATTTGAAAATGTGTAAGGATAAGGTATTCTTCAGACAAAGTGTAGGAAATGAAAGATTAAAAAGTGAATTATATGAATGGGATATTGCAGGACAAAGAGCAAATAAAATAGCAGAGGGAATATGCTCATATACATTGAAGGCTGATGAAAAACTTGCATATTGGAAAGCTTTTGATGGAATATATGAAATACCAATGACTACTGGCAATACTGCTGAAAATATTGTTGGAAACGAAGAAAAAATATTCACCTGTGATGAAGATACAATGCTTGGCTTTATTGCTTCATCAAATAGTGATTATTATTTATATAATATGATAAATACAAGTTATAAAAAGGATACAGATATTTACATTGGAAATATTAAGGAGGGTAGAATAATAACAAAACTATATGTTAATAAAGAAGATTATATGATGCCCTTGTATGTAGGCTCTGATAAATTAATTGTTGATGTGTATGGAAAAGATGGCAGGTATTGTGGATATTCTGAGATAGATAATGGACAATTATCTGATGAAATTATAAATATGGGGATAATTCGATAAAGGTTATTAAGGGTAAGTGGCAGAATATAGAAATTGGAGATACATAATATGGGGGAGATAAAGCGTCTTATTAACAGAAAAGTCATATATATTATAATAATATCATTAATTTTATGTGTACTATGTTATATTTTAAAAAGTGCCGGAACAGATGGTGTAAGGGAATATCTGGCTGATAATAATATATATAATGGGGCGATTAATAGTTTATCGCAAAAAGACATTCAGACAGCTGATAAGTATATTGAAAATTTAAAGGAAAATGGAAAGAAAAATATATCCGATGAGTTAACAGACTATATGAATTACATCAACGGGTATGGTGAATTTATTGAAAACACACTTTTAAATGCTGAGAAATCACAGCAATTTAGTATATTTAATAAAGCTGACGATTATACAATGCGTAATATTAACAAGATATATAAGGATTATATTAAGTTAAGGAAAGTAAAGCCACAGATTGTTAATCAAAGAGCTTTTATTAGTTACGGGAATAATATAGCTTTAATTTCTATGTTTGTTATATTCATAATATTATATATGCTTTTTAATATGCAGAAGGAATATGATAACAGAGAGATTTTATTTTCGTATAGTGCACCAAAAGGGCGGTTTGCACTTGCTGTAAGAAGAAATATAATTATAACAATTACAGCTATAATATTAACAATAGCCTTCAATTTAGTTATATATATATTATCCAATATGTTGTATGGTTATGTTGATTATACTGCACCAGTTCAAAGCGTAAGCTCATATTCTAAATGTAGTATGAATATACCAATAATTACAGAATTGTTTCTGAATGTGTTAGAAACTGGAATCGGATTAGCACTAATAGCTATGCTTACTAACCTTGTATTTAACATTATGTATAATAAATATATATCAATATGTTTTTTAGGAGGCTTGTTTTTTATAGAATGGCGGGCAGCTTTATTAGTACAGAATAATTCTGTTAACAGAATTCTGGCGAATATTAATTTGTATAGGATTATAGATTATTCTACATATCATAAAAACTATCAGAATATTAACATATTCAATTATCCTATATCTTCGCATGTTCTTATTTTTACAATAACATTAGTGTTATTTGTTGCTTTCTTTTTGCTGTCAGCACTAACCTATGCTAAACGTTATCCGTATAGAAAGCAGTTTTTTGCTAAAGTAAAGAATAATATAGAGATAATGAGCGGAAAGGTTTTTTGCAAGCTTGGATTTGTATATTTTGAACTTTATAAGCTGCTGATAAGAGGTAAAAAGCTATTTATTATCATTGCATTTATATTGGCAGAGATTATTTTAATATATGGAACAAGAGTTGATTTTCCTGCAAGACAAAGACAGATGGATAGAATATATGAAGAATATGGCGGTGATGACTGGGAACGCTTTAATGGGTATGTACAGAATTATGAGAATGAAATAAGTCAGGCAGAAGTTTATATTGAAGATATTAAAGGTGTGTCTGCTGATGATGAAAATGCGCATAATATTTTTATGGAGGCAGAAAGCCTGAATTCAGATTTGAATGAAAAAAGAAAGATTCTAAGCGAATATAAACACATTACTGAAAGAAAAGAAAGAATTGAGGCGGATAAGGGACTTGTTGTATATGCAATGTCAGACAGAGGCTATGATGAAATATATGGCAGCAATTCTTATATAAGAGAAGCTGGAATTATTATAATGCTTATAGTGATTACGGTTATTATAAGCTCAGGGTATTATATAGAAGAGGAACAATCAGGTGTAGACAGGCTTATTAAATGCTCTGAGTCAGGTATTGCAAAGGTTTATAATATGAAGCTGTATATATTATCTGCGGTAATTACAGGCGTATCGGTTTTATTTATATTTATAGATATGTTTTTTATGGCTAAGCTTTATGGATTTAAATATATCAATGCACCGCTGGTATCTATTACATTTATGGAAAGCAGAGCTGGAATAATATTTGCCAATATGAAAATATGGCAATATATAATACTTGATATAATTACAAAGCTGTCAGTCATAATTATTTCTATGTTTACAGCTCTGGAATTGTCTTTTAAAACAAGAAATTTATTCTATGCTCCGGCAGTAATTCTTTTAATGTCAATAGCAGGAGTTTTTAGTATTTATGCATATGTATATATAAAGTTTTTTATTATATTGTTGGCGGTTGTTATTATGTGGGGATACATTTTTTTACATAGAAGTTGCAAAGAATGGGGGAAATAAATGGAACTTATATTAAAGAATTTAAAAAAAACATATGGAAATGTTAAAGCCCTGAAAGGTATTAATTATACATTTACGCCGGGAGTGTATGGGATACTTGGTTCTAATGGTGCTGGAAAAAGTACTATGATTAATCTGATAACGGATAATGTAAAAAGAGATAAAAATGGGGGAGAAATTCTATTTTGTGATGATAATTCAGATACGGCTGAGGCTGTTGATATCCTTAAGCTAGGCAGTAAATTCCGTTCATTTATTGGTTATATGCCACAGCAGCAGGGATATTATGCTGATTTCACGCCCAAAGCTTTTTTGAAATATATGGCTGATATAAAAGGGGTTAAGAAAAAAGAAATTGTAGATAATAACGGCAGCAAATCATATATATCAGTAAATGAGCAGATAGATAAGCTGCTGGAGATAGTGAATCTGACAGATGCTGCGTATAAGCGGATAGGAGGCTTTTCAGGTGGAATGAAACAAAGGGTGCTTCTTGCACAGGCACTATTAGGGAATCCAAAGATACTTATATTAGATGAGCCAACAGCAGGTCTGGACCCGAAAGAAAGAATACATATCCGAAATTATATTGCTAAGTTATCAAAGGACAGAATTATTTTATTTGCAACTCATGTTGTAAGTGACATTGAGTGCATAGCGGACAAGGTTATTCTGTTAAAAGAGGGACAGATTATAGAAGCAGGTTCACCTGTACAATTAATTGATAAGGTGTATGGAAAGGTGGGAGAAATAAACTGTCAGCTTGAGGATGTTGACAACCTTCAAAAGAAATACAGAGTTGGAAATATAAGACAGAGAAGAAACGGGCTGGCATTAAGGATAGTTGGAGATACATTACCAGAGATGGCAGATGCCTGCAGCAATGATATAGATTTAGAGGATGTTTATTTATATTATTTTGGGGAAGGAAATTAATAAAGTAATGTTGATAAAAGTTTCGCGTGAAATATAATGTGTGTCCATTATATTTCACGCGGATTTTTATTTATAATCAGATTTTAGATCTCAGGTTTAACAATATTAAGTGGCATCATAAGATGGCTTATGAGAATTCTATATGCTTCATTTCCATTACCAGCTTTAAGCATCTTAAAATATTCTTCGTGTTCATCAACAGTTCCAATGCTTCGGCCGTCAACCTGAAGAGCAGATTGTGTTGTGAGTCTGATAAGGTACATAAGCCTCTGGAACATATGGTTGATTTCTTCATTCTCTATATAGTTTACAAGAAGAAGATGAAATTCGTGATCATAGTTGATAAAGCTTTCGTAATCATCATCAAGCTTAATAGCTTCCTTTTGCTTGTTAAGGATTTCCCCAAGCTTTTCGATAGTTCTCTGACCTTTTGGTGTATTATATTCATTAGCAAGGCATTGTGTGCAGAAGCCCTCTATGGCACATCTTATCTGGATAGTTTCCTTCATATCCTTCTGACTTAGCTGTCTTATCCTGAAGCCCTTGCTTGGAATAACTGTTATATAACCATCCTGGCTAAGACACTGTAGGGCCTCACGCATAGGAGTCCGGGATATACCTAGTTCTTTGGATAACTTAGTTTCTGAGTAAAGAGTATTAGCATCCAGCTTGTGGGTAAGAATAAGATTCTTTATATAGTTGTAAGCCTCAAGCTGCAATGATGACATAAGCTGCATATATTCCTCCGTTGTATAAATACCTGAATAATAGTTACGTTTATAGTATATCCATATAATAGTTGATAATTGATGTCAGGTCAATTAAATTAATATAAAATCGGTATACCGGTATGCATAATTTTAAGTACAATAATATAATTATAGTACATTACATCGGATAAAGATGCACAAATATGACTTGATTAAAAAATGTAAATTTGGTTAATCTGTTTCTGGTTTTAGGACTATAATACACACTGTAAAAAGAAATAGATAAACTTAACATCACCTCTTTGTTGAAGGCTTGCTAAGCTAATCAGATTTTTGGAGGAAAAGATAAATGAATACTTTAAAAGCTGAAAAAAGAAGCATGAGTGACAAAGCAAAGAAATTAAGAAGAGAAGGTTATGTAACTGGTAATATGTTTGGCAGAAGCCTTGCAGAATCAATTCCAGTGCAGATTGAGAAAAAGGAAGCAGAAAAGTTCCTTTCAGTCTGCGGTAAAGGTAGTGAAGCACAGCTTTCTTTGGATGGACAGCAGTATGATGTCCTTGTGAAAGAAGTAGATTATGACCCTATTAAGAGACAGACATTAGAAATTGATTTCCAGGTACTTACAGAGGGCGAAAAGGTTCGTTCAGTAGCTGAGATTATACTTGTTAATCATGAACTTGTTCAGGGTGTACTTGAGCAGCATATGGAGGAAATTCCATATAAGGCAACAAAGTCTGCACTTGTTGAGAAGGTCAGCATAGATGTTGGAAACCTTAAGCCGGGTGACAGTATTAAGGTAGAAGACCTTGATATTGCAAAGGATAAGGACGTTTCTATATCACCGGATGTATTAGAGAAAGTAATTGTCAGTGTAACAGAACAGACATATGCTGGTGATGATGAAGCTGCCGATGAAGAAGATACGGCAGAAGCATAAACAAAAAGTTTTGTAAAAGAATAATCCTGCATAGCAGGACATAATAAAAGTAAGAATTCTGGTATGGGTATATTCCTATACCGGAATTCTTATTTTTATTATGTATAAATATACATGATTTTCTGAATGATTTTTCAGACTAAATAACATAATATTACTGCTTTTTGTTGAATTTTGTCGTTTTTGGATATATACTATACATATGTGTCATTAAGCTGTTTGTGGCAGTTATTAGAGCGTAACTTAGGTAAGTTTAATTTATTATTTATTGACATAGGTTCAGTTCGATGAATTCAATAAAGGATGATATTTGATTGAATGAATTCAAATAATATTTATGTTGGATGATATCTGCTACATAATAAGTGTTGAAGGTAGGTATTGCATATGAGTAAAGTTTATGATGCGGAAGAATTTAAGGCAAGGGCCAATGTTAAGACAAGAAAAGTATGGTTTATATTGAATCTGTTGCTTACAGGTCAGTATTATTCCAATGTAACAAAAGGAACGTATGAACAACGATATATAGTGCCATTTCTGCTGCTATGCTGGGTTCCATACATAGCAGGCTTTATATATCTTAAGATAAAAGGCAAAAATGCATCATTTTACAGGTCTATCATAACAATAGGATATGGACTATTCTACGGATATATAGTGTGTACAAGCCAGACGATGTTATCATTTGCATATATATTTCCAGTTGCAAGTATGATTATTCTGTTTAAGGACAGAAAGTTCATGATAAAGTGTGGAGTATTTAACACTGTAATACTGATAATAGCATCAGTCTACAAGTATATGACTGGTATGAATTCAGTGGCGGATATAGATAATTATATGTTACAGATATCCTGCATAATGTTAAGTTATATGTGTTATGTTATGTCTATCAATCACCTTAATCTTTCAGATGGAGCACTTACAGACTCCATAAAGGATGACCTTGACAGAGTTGTAAAGACAGTTGAGCAGGTTAAGGACTCAAGTAATATGATAGTTGATGGCATCACTGTCGTAAGAGAACTTGAGGAAGAGAACAGACAGGGTGCTAACTTTGTAGTATCGAGTATGGAAGAATTGTCACGCAATAACGATATTCTTCATGATAAGACCAATTCTTCAACAGATATGACAACGAAGATTAATAATCAGGTTGAAAATGTTGCTGCACTTATCAATGACGTAGTAAAGCTTGTAAGTCAGTCAGTTGAGCATGCAGACTTAAGCTCAAAAGAACTTGCAGATGTTGTTGAAAGTACAGATACTATGGCAAAGCTTTCAGGTGAGGTAGATGATATACTTCACGAATTCCAGCAGGAGTTTGAAAAGGTTAAGACAGAAACAGGAACTATTGAGGAGATTAACTCACAGACCAACCTTCTTGCACTTAATGCCTCTATTGAGGCGGCAAGGGCAGGTGAAGCAGGTAAGGGCTTTGCAGTAGTTGCTGATGAGATAAGAAACTTAAGTGATGAAACACAGGAGTCGTCAGACAGAATTATGGCTGCTCTTGGTCATCTTGGCAATACATCTGGCAGGATGTTAGAGTCAGTTAAGGGAATATTATCAATTATACAGGAAACGCAGGGAAAGATAGTAAAGGTCAACGACAGTGTAGCTGGTATAGCAAAGGATTCTAACCAGATAGGACAGAATATTGGTGTAGTTGATTCGGCTATGCAGGAGGTTGAAAGTTCTAATCGTAATCTTGTAGATAATATGAGCCAGATTGAGGGAGTTATGCAGGTTATTAAGGACTGTATAACTAATGCTGATGACAGTACTAAGATTATGCTTAGTAAGTATGAAGAGTCATCACGTAATGTAAACGAGATAGAAAGCGTTGTAGGCGCCATGATGGAAAAGCTTGGAATCGGCGGATTTATGGGAATTCAGGATATCAAGCCTGGTATGAGATGCACTGTAAGACAGCTGGTATCTGGTAAGCCATCTAATAAGGACTACAGCGGAGAAATAATAGCGCAGAAGGGTGGAGCATTATTTGTAAGGTTTGATGATGAGGATATAGATGTTAATAATCCATCATTAAAATTCCAGATCGAGATAGTAGCAGGTAACGTACTTTATCACTGGACTGATGTATCAGCTAAGAGAGCAGCGGAGTATAAGGAAGATGTATGCAGACTTGAAGTATCTACACTTCCAAGTATTGTAAACAGAAGAAAGTATACAAGAATGCCTATACATAATAAGTGCTCAATCGTATTTGAAGATAATGCAGAGATAACATTTACTGGTGAAATGGTAAATATAAGTGCTAACGGTTTTGCGTTTACAACAAGAGATAAAGAATTCGCAGATTGTAATGGAAAGAATATGATAGTAAGTATTCCTGACTTCCCAGTAGAACAGGGAAGACTCATAGAAGGTGTTGCAATCAGAAGCACAGACAGCGATGGCAGTTACATAGTAGGCTGCCGTATGCCATCTGACAGCATAGAGATAGGTAATTATGTAAATATGAATTATTCAGAATAATTAGTTAATTACTGGTTTGTAAGCCATTAGTAACATTTTTAATATATTATGGTAGTGTAATAAGTATCGGGGAAACATAATCTGGGTATTATAGATATATACAGATTAGCATCATAATATAGAAAGCAGATGGTTTAATGAGTTCAGGTAAAGATTATAACAGATATGTTAAGTGGGTAAGGTGCATAGTTGCTATTGTTATCTGTCTGACGGTTATTACAGTTGTTGTACTCTCCGCAAAAAGCAGAATAAATGGGAACAAAAATAGCGAGCCGACAACTGAATATAGTGAAAACAGTGTTATACCAGAAGAAGATGAAGAAGCGTATGACCTTCCACCAAGAGTGCTTAATTCGGATGTTGTACCATATGACGGACAGAGGCGAGCTATATCATGCTGGGGCGATTCGATGATGTTTGGTATAGGTGCTGGTGAAGCTTATGTATCTGGCAGTGACGAAGTTCTTGATATATCAGGCTGGACAACACCAGATACGTTAGAGTATCTTACAGGCATTAAGGTATACAATCTTGGAGTTTCTGGGGAAACTTCAAATGAGATAGCACTACGTCAGGGTGGAATTAAAATGTATGTCGATAATACATTTGAGGTAGGATATGATGACAGTGTGGAAGTAAGCATAGTTGATGAGTATGGCAATCCTGTATATATGGCTGACTTTAGTGCATATGGTTATGTTGAACCACACGAACCGGATGTAGTGTATATCAATGACGACATGTTTAAGATAACAGGAACAGAAGAAACGGGGTTGTATATATGCCGTTATTCGGAAGATAATGTTGATTATGATGCATTTACGACGGTATATGAAGGTACAGAAGTTATAACAAAGGCATCTTATGAAAGAAAAGGTGATATTCTTATTCTTGAGATAGGTAGTAATGGCGGATGGGATAACTACAGGCAGCTTATAAGCCAATATGATGCCATGATTCAGAATGCAGGTTGTGATTATTATATAATAGTAGGTGATACAGATGACCCGGGAACATCAATAGCTGATACATCACAGGGTTTTTGCAATGAAGACGGAACTTATATAGGTGTAGGCGATACTGCCTGGGAGGCAACATTAAGTGAAGCTTATGGAGAGCATTTCATCAATATGAGAACATATCTTATAGAAAATGGTCTGAAGGATGCAGGTCTTCGTACAACAAGTGCTGATTACAGAGGATTCCGTAGAGGAAGAATATCCAAGCAGTTAAGGTCAGACTGGACACATTTTAATTCATATGGATATTATGCCAAGGGACTGGCAATCTATGAGAAGGGCGTGGAGTTAGGTTATTGGAAGTAGTCTGGGCATAGACAATAAGTATATATAGCGATAATTATAAAAAGCATTATGGTACGGATGATGAAAGCAGATGTAATCATAATAATAACTACAGAAAGGTAATGACACAATGAATGACAACAGAGAAAAGTTCGCATCCAGATTAGGATTTATACTTGTATCAGCAGGATGCGCAGTAGGATTGGGCAATGTATGGAAGTTCCCTTACATATGCGGAAAAAACGGAGGGGCAGCATTTATTGTCATATATCTGTTATGTCTGCTTGGATTAGGACTTCCTATACTTATATGTGAGTATGCTATAGGAAGAGGAAGTAACAAGAGTCTTGGAAGTGCATTTAAGGCTCTTTCACCAGAGGGAACAAGATGGCATCATTTCAGATGGGTAGCTTATGCGGGTAATTATCTTCTGATGATGTTTTACACTATGGTCGCAGGCTGGATGCTTAACTACTTTGCATACAGCTTATCAGGAAAGCTCACAGATAAGAGTGTTGACGAGATAGGCGGGGAGTTCTCACAGATGCTTGCTTCTCCGGGAATTATGACATTCTGGACATTTGTTGTTGTACTTGTAAGTATAGGCGTGTGTTCACTTGGCCTACAGAAGGGTGTAGAGAAGATAAGCAAGGTTATGATGATTCTCTTATTAGCGCTTATGGTTGTTATGGCAGTGAATTCAGTTATGCTTGAAGGAAGTGTTGAGGGACTTAAGTTCTATCTTGTGCCAGACTTTAACAAGATGAAGGAGCAGGGGATAGGAAATGTTGTGTTTGCAGCGATGTCACACGCATTTTTTACTCTTGGACTTGGTATAGGTTCAATGGAGATATTCGGAAGTTATCTTTCCAAGGACTGTAAGCTTACTGGCGAGTCAATAAATGTAGTTATACTTGATACAGTAGTTGCACTTACAGCAGGTATTATTATTATTCCTGCATGTTTTGCATATGGTATTAACCCGGGTGCTGGTCCATCACTTCTGTTTATAACACTACCAAATGTGTTTAACCAGATGCCGGGTGGTCAGTTATGGGAGGTATTATTCTTTGTATTTATGGCATTTGCGGCGCTGTCAACAGTAATCGCAGTATATGAGAATATTATAGCCATGACTATGGACTTGTTCGGGTGCAGCAGAAAAAGAGCTTCTATAGTCAATCTGTTCGTTATAGCAGCACTTTCTATGCCAGCCATACTTGGTTACAATGTGCTTTCAGGAATAGAGCCTATAGGTGCAGGTACAACACTTATGGACTTAGAGGATTTTATAGTATCTTATAATATACTTCCTCTTGGCTGTCTGTTATTTGTGCTTTTCTGTACAAGAAAGAACGGCTGGGGATATGATAACTTCGTGGCAGAGGTTAATGAAGGAAAGGGTCTTGCATTTCCTAAGTGGATGAAGCCATATATGATGTACATACTTCCAGTTATAGACCTTGTTATATACTTTAAGGGATATTATGATATGTTCAAGCCACAGGGTACTAAGGTGGTATGCATATGGATGACTATTGCGGTTGTTCTTGCACTTCTTGTATTCTGGATAGTTGCCGGACATGGTAGTAAAGATAAAAGTAAAAAATAATAGTAAAAATAATAAAAATAAAGTTATGATAAATGAAAAGCGGTAAATAAATGATAAAAATGTGGAGATAATCCAGATGAAGCAGCATATATAAAGGAGAACAGGCATGACTAAGAAACAACTGGCGTTAAAGGTTATAGAACGATTAAAAAAAGAATATCCGGATGCTGGCTGTACGCTTGATTATGATGATGCGTGGAAGCTGCTTGTAAGCGTAAGGCTTGCAGCCCAATGCACAGATGCAAGGGTAAATGTAGTTGTTCAGGATTTGTTTGTGAAGTATCCGTCAGTAGCTGCACTTGCCGAAGCTGATGTTTCAGATATAGAAAGAATAGTTCATCCGTGTGGACTCGGAAAAAGCAAGTCTCGCGATATAAGTGCCTGTATGAAAATGCTTCATACACAGTATAATGATAAAGTGCCTGATACCATGGAAGAGCTGTTAAAGCTTCCGGGAGTGGGAAGAAAGAGCGCTAATCTTATAATGGGTGATGTATTTGGAAAGCCAGCCATAGTGACAGATACGCATTGTATAAGGCTGTGTAACAGAATTGGTCTTGTAAAAGATATGAAAGAGCCAAAGAAAGTAGAGATGGCTTTATGGAAGATTATACCGCCAGAAGAGGGCAGTGATATGTGCCACAGGCTTGTGATACATGGAAGAGAAGTGTGCACAGCAAGAACAAAGCCTTATTGTGATAAATGCTGTCTTAATGATATATGCAAAAAAAATATAGTGTAAGTGTTAAGTTTTTTTAACATTTATAAAATGGAGAATGATATGAATAATTATAAGATGATAATATCATATGACGGAACAAGATATTATGGCTGGGAACATCAGCCTAATACAGATATGACTATTCAGGGTAAGCTTGAAGGTGTCCTTTCACAGATGGTAAATGAAGCTGTTGAAGTGATAGGTGCTGGAAGAACTGATGCAGGTGTACATGCAAAGGGAATGGTCGCCAATGTTCATATAAATACAGATATGACAGAGGAGCAGATATGTGATTACATGAATAAGTACCTTCCGGAGGATATATGTGTTCAGGAGGTAAGAATAGCCTCAGAGCGTTTCCACAGCAGATACAATGCTATGGGGAAAACTTACTGCTACACCTGTTATGTTGGGGATAAAAAGCCTGTATTTAACAGGAAGTATGTGCACATAACAGGTAAAATGCCAGATGTTGAGGCTATGAAAAAGGCGGCAGAATATCTTGTCGGTGTGCATGACTTTGCAAGCTTCTGCGGCAATCCCAAGATGAAAAAGTCGACAGTGAGGGAAATATATTCAATCGATATAGCACTTAAGGGTTCATATCTTAATATGACATATCACGGTTCGGGATTTCTACAATATATGGTAAGAATATTATCGGGAACACTTCTTGAAGTGGGATTTCATAAGAGAACGCCAGAGAGTATGACAGAGCTGCTCGATGCTAAAAACAGGGCACTTGCTGGCGCAACTGCACCAGCAAAGGGATTGAGCCTGCTTAAAGTACATTATGCAAGGTAGGTATCATATAAGTGGAATGACACATTTATATAATATTGATAATTATGACAGACCTGCGGGGGTAATTATCACATAAACTTAGAACGCCATCTTAAGGCTTCATCACGGTACTTGCATGCGATATCCATAAGCTCATTATATTGTGAAGTGATACTGTTTATAACTGCTGCCTGTTCGTCAATCTTAGCCTGACAGGCAGCTAATTTTTTCTGATAGGTGTCTGTCAGAGCTTCTATTCTTGAATTATTGCTGTCGTTTAATGAAGCAATTCTTTGATCACATTTTTTTAATACAGTATTTCGTATATCTTCCTCATTTTTAAGCTCTTTAATATGTCCGATTTCTTCAATAATAAATATCCTGCCAGCGGCATATAGAATAAGTCTGTTACCAGCCTGATATATATGGTATCCTGTTATGTTATTCATACAGTCATGAAGAGTGACAGGCGTGTTATCTGGGCTTTCATTTGTAAGTGAAAGTGATATACACTGTAGGGCTGTGTGATTAGTAACGGGATTATTTTTCAGGTAAAAAAGAAGCAGCGAATTATTACATCTGCCTATATATGGGTGATACAGCGAAGGTGTGTCAGTTCCATTTACAGTATAAATGCTTTTACTCTCCATAATGTTTTTAACATAAAGAGAATTGTCGGTTGCTATGTAGGTATAGTAAAGAGTGTCATTGTATATACATTCGTTAAGGTGTGACATATAATCGGTGGCAAGGATTATAGGACGTTCAAGACCTCCAAAGTGGGCTATTCTTAAGAATATATTTGAACCGGCAGCATAGATTATAAGCTGTCTGTTATTGCCGATAGAATACACATTTGACATAAGACGACCTCTCAGCCAGAGACATAATACTTACTAAAATGTATGGTAGCACATAATTATTTAGAACATATAATATAGTAAGAATGAATAAAGGAAGGAATAAAGCATGGCCAGATGCAAATGTAAAAAAGGTGGCTGCTGCACAAAGATAGTCAGCGATGTTGTTTCTAATATGCCTAATGGATGCTTTGATGTGTGTACCAATCCTATATGTGGTTCACCGGGTGAGTTAAGCCTTTTTGCTCCGCTTATATATGACCAGATAGGTATTAACCTGTGTGCCACATTCCCTGTAGGTGTGGATATATCTGCTGAATATCCGACAGTTACTAATGCAACAGCCAGTGTCATAGATATTTCATATGATTATGGAACGAATAATGTTGTCATAACACAGATACCGGGAAGACCAAACTGTTATTCGGTGAAGCTTTCCAATCTTACGGTAACATTTGCGATTAACTTATATGATGAGAATTGCAGACTGATAGCAACTGAATATCCAACAGCAGTGTATCTTCCTGCTGATACAACGGCTGCAACCTACGATGAGGATGTCAATCCAACATCAGTTGAGTTAGAGATATTTGCGCCTTACGGAGTGTCATATAACAGTAATGCTGGTGGTACCCCGGCATATACACCAGCGCTTAATTATATAGGTTTCCTGTCAAGTGATAACGGAATAACACAGGGACTTAACCTGTATGCTATTCCAAAGGTGCTTGACCTTGACACAACCACAGACGAAGTGACAGTAGGCTTGTCGCTCATACTCCAGAGCCTGTACTATGCAGGATACAGGGTTGCAAGTGCAGGAAAGATAGTTACACCAAAGGGCAGTATTGTATCTGAAGAAAATTCGGATGAGTTAAAGTTTGTATGTGGCAATCTTCTTAATCTTGCCATTAAACCACTTGACCTTAGTCCTCCACGTTGTGAGGGCAATCTTAAGAATGACTGCGATACAGGATGTCAGCCGATATGTGAGGAAGACCTGCCACAGTGTCCTTCGGGTTCGTTGTAGCTTAAGGGTGGAGAAAAGGCGTAAGATATTCTTTGCAGCAAAAAGAAACACTTATACCTGATTACGGAATACGTAGAAAATGCATAGGATATTCTTTGCGGTAAAATTAACCGGATAAATATAGAAAATACCAATATACTTCATAAAAATGTCCCGGATAACGGTAAAATGCCTGTCATCCGGGATAAAATATAAATAAAATAGGGAGCTTAGTATTATCACAAACTATCAGCTTGAATATATAATCAAATCAGACCTTCTCAAAAGCGGTAATCTGTGTAATATCCTTATATCCAAGAGCCTGCATCTTATTCTGGAAACGGTGCAGTGCGTTGTCAAATTCTTCGTATGCATTGTAGGTGTCATTAAAGTATGACATAGCCTTATCTGTATCATCGTCTTCCTTGGCCTGCCATGAAAGTGTTGCATACTTATGGAGGGCTTCGTGAGTATGGACAAGAGATATATATTCTTTGCTGTGTAAAAGCTGTTCATCAGATACGCTGTTAAGCCACTTGCCAAGCTTACAGCCGGAAGGGTTATCAACCTGTTTTATAAGGAGGTGTTCAAAACCTACGATATTATTGTATACACGCCACGTAAGTACGAAATGGTCGACTTCAAATACACGTAACCAGTCCTGGTCTGTTATCTGTGAACAGCCACGTACAAGGTCACTTCTTGTTTTATCAAGGTAACGTCCAACCTTGAATATACGTCGTCCAGTCTGAAGACAGTCGTTAGATAAAGTGTTGTAACTCTGGGAAATATTTTCAATCTGTTTAGAAAAAGCACGGGTAACCTTAGTCTGTGTATCAATATCGTCAAATATACTGTCTACACGTTCGCGGATACTGCTTATTTGTTCATTCATCTGTTCCATGGATAAGATGGATTTCTCGACTTTTGAATTACCATCTGCAAGACTTAATGTTGTTTCATCCATAGCAAGGGCAAGTTCATCAATATTCTCTTTTAATTCAGAAACATACTTTACTATATCCTCAGCGGATTCAGAAGTATTACTAGATAACAGACGCACCTGGTCAGCAACAACGGCAAAGCCCTTACCAGCTTCACCAGCTCGTGCAGCCTCAACAGATGCATTGAGTGCAAGAAGATTACTCTGGTTGGAAACCTTTTTAACAAGATCAACAATCTCTTCGATCTTACCAATCTTTCCTTTAAAGTCCTGAACACGCTTATTAATAACTTCGATACGCTTGGATGATTCGGTAACAGCATGTACACTGTCATTCATATCAATAGTTACATTCTGTGATACAGAAAGAACATCATGGGTGTTATCGCGGATATGTCCCATGGCTTCTGATATATTGTCGATAGAATTCTCAAGATGAAGACCAGCAGTTTCCATACTTTTAATAGACTTAGTCTGTGACTCTACCTGTTCAAATGTATCTTTCATAAGACCATTATCGCCAATGACTTCCATAGTTTCATTAAGTCGCATAACAACGGGGTTATTGACCTGCTTTATAGAAAGCAGCATAGCATTAAGCTTATCACCGATAACGGGATCATTAAATGATGAGACATTTACATCACTGAAATCGCCCGCTATAATATTATCAATAGAAACTAATAGTTGTTGTGCATCATTGTCTGATAACACCTGATTTTCTTTTTTTCTGCCAAACATACACTTTATCCTTTTCAATTATAATTTAACCATATTCACGATATTGTCTTAAGTATTATAACATAACTTAGGTAAAAATGCATTATAATTATTAAGAAAAGTATAAAAAAACTGTGCATTTGTACAAAAATGTATGATGCGTAAAATAAAAGTATTGCAAATACTAACGTGATACTTCATTACCAGCCTTGGCAAATGCAAGCTTCATAACTTCATCAACTGATACAAGGTTAAAGTCACCGCTTACAGTGTGTTTTAAGCAGCTTGCAGCATTAGAGAATTCTACTGCCTTCTGAGGCTCGAAGCCATTGATAAGACTGTAGATAATACCTGCGCAGTAAGCATCACCGGCACCGATGTAATCAAGGATATTCATAAAGAATTCCTGACTATAGTAAGCTTTGCCATCTGTATATATCATAGACTGGAGCTTGAATGTTGTTATAGAAGTTTCAGTTCTCCATACAGATGCAACCATCTTAAAGTTAGGGAACATCTTTGTAAGTTCTTCAGCTATGTAGGCATTTTTCTCTTTATCTGACTTAGATGCATCCATACCGAATATACCGACAGCATCATCTTCATTGGCGATACATATATCAACATATTTACATACTTCGCTCATAACCTTGTTAGCTTTTTCACTTGACCAGAGCTTGCTTCTGTAGTTAAGGTCACAGCTTACAGTTATGTTACGTTTCTTGGCTTCCTTACATGCTTCAATAGTAATCTCGGCCATATTGTCGCTTATAGCTGGAGTTATGCCAGAGAAGTGAAACCATGTAGCACCTTCAAATATAGAATTCCAGTCAAAGTCTTCTTTAGTTGCAAGTGCAAATGCAGAGCCGTTTCTATTGTATATAACATTGGTTGGTCGCTGGCTTGTCTTTTTCTCAAGGAAATATATACCAATCTGGTCACCGCCGCGGACTATTCTGCTTACATCAACGCCATATTGTCTTAATGAGTTCACAGCACTCTGACCGATAGTGTGATTAGGAAGCTTTGTTACATAACGTGTATCAACATTGAAGTTAGCAAGTGATACCGCTGTATTAGCTTCGCCGCCTCCGTAAACAGCTTCATAAGAGTGTGCCTGTGTAAATCTTTCGTTGTTATCAGGTGAAAGTCTTAACATTAACTCACCAAATGTTATAATCTTGTGTTTCATTGTGTTCTCCAATCATCATTAAACTTTAACATAATATTATACAGTAACGTATTGTAGCACATTTTAATAAAAAAGTAATGCGTTTTTTTATTAAGTTTGGTGTTTTTTGTCATATTTTGAAATAACTTTAGATAATTAAGGGGCTTGGTGGGCGCTGTATATAAATGAATTGCAGTGATTTTAAAAATGTAATTGAGTTATAAAAAGAGCGAATTTTTTGTGGTTTTACGGGTTTGTGTATTTGAAATATAATAATAATATTTAAAAGAAATTTTTGGGGAAAATGAAGGTCAGATAAAGATAGTCGACATAATTAAATATTTAAAGTATAATACGGATAATGCGGTTGTTATATTAAAGAAGCTTTAACTATCAGAGAATTTTAATTATGAAGATAGATAATTATAAATGAGCAAATTTGAAAATGTATAGATTTTGTAATTTTCTTTAATTGTTCATTGTATAGTTTAAATATATAATATATGTATGTATATTAATCAAGAAAGGTTCAACTTATTATGATAAGAAATATAGGTTTAGAGGATATATCTGACGGAAGGTTATACAGTGAAAATGACCTTGTAAGGACGGATACGAATAATTGTAGTGGCTGTAAGAAAATATGCTGTATAGGTATGGGAAAGACTATTGTGCTTGACCCGTATGACTGCTTCAGACTGACTTCAGGAACAGGGAAAGCATTTGAGGCACTTGTTAATGATAATATAGAGCTTAATGTGGTCGATGGGTGTATTCTTCCTAATATTAAGATGCAGGATAAAACTAATGCCTGTTCATTTCTTAATACTGACAATATGTGTAGTATCCACGGATACAGACCGGGGATATGCCGTATGTTTCCACTTGGAAGATACTGGGAGGATGATGAGCATTTCCACTACATATTGCAGAAGGGCGAATGTAACAAGGATAACCTCACTAAGATTAAGGTGAAAAAATGGCTTGGTATATCTGATACCGAAAGGTATAATGATTACATTATAAGGTGGCATAAGTACTTAAAGAAGATACAAAGGTCGATGAAGGACTTGTCACAGGAAGAGATAAGGACACTTAATCTGTATAACTTAAAGACTTTCTATATGAAGGCTTATGTGTCAGAGGATACATTTTTTGATGAGGTGAAAGAAAGAATAAATATGTCTGAGGATATGTTTGGACTGTAAAATCGTAAATTATGTATCATGTAGGATAAAAGTATAATTATAAAGAGATGTTTTTGCGAGAAATTTTTGTTGAGTTCCAGAGTCGTATGGTGGAATAAAAGAATTATTATTGTATAGATGTGTCAGATAAATATTAAGGTGATAAGAATATATCAGGAAAGGAAGATAACAGATTATGAAGATAGATTTATTTAAAATAGGAAGCCTGACGGTACACGGTTATGGCTTTATGATAGGCATAGGCTTTATACTTGCCATGCTTCTGGCAGAATACAGGGCTAAGAAGTTAGGACTAAGGGAGGAGTCAGTTATAGACATCACTATAATAGCGGGACTTTCGGGTTTCCTTGGCGCCAAGCTTTTATATGTAATTGTGGAATTTGATGCATTTGTTAAGAACCCGAAGGCCGTACTTGGTTCATCTGGTTTCGTTGTATATGGCGGAATTATAGCCGGTGTGCTTTGCTGTATGCTTTATTGTAAGATAAAGAAGCTGAATTTTCTTGAGTACTTTGACCTTGTCATGCCTGAAATAGCACTTGCACAGGGATTTGGACGTATCGGCTGCTTTCTTGCAGGCTGCTGCTATGGAAGAGAAACAACAAGCCATTTCGGAGTTGTATTTCCAGCGAGTTCACAGGCACCAGCAGGAGTCAATCTTATACCGACACAGCTTATATCAGCAGGAGCTAACTTTATCAATATGATTATTCTTCTTGTAATAGCGTATAACTTCAGCTATACAGTGGCAAAGAATAAAGGAAAGAACAAGTCACTGCCAGCAGGAGGCATAGGATATATATATATGATACTGTATGGAATAGGACGTTTCCTTATAGAATTCTTAAGGAATGATTATCGTGGTGAAGTCGGCTTCTTATCTACATCACAGTTTATATCAATATTCTTTGTGATATGTGGAGCAGGACTGCTTTTATTCAGCGTGCGTAAGCATCGAGCCGTGCCAGCATAAAGTCAAACAAAGGGCTGTGCTTGCACAAAGCCTTTTGCTTGATTTTATGCTGATAGGGCGAGAGCCCGACAGTCCAAGAAAGCTAACGATTTCTTGGACTTGCACGGCGAGGGATAAAAAGATTAAAGTGAAATAAAAGAGGTGTGCGTTATGAACAGCAGAGAAGAAGCATTAGAATACGGCTTATCATTTCCAGACACATATGTAGAAACACCATTTCATGATACTAACTGGCAGCTTGTAAGGGTTAAGGGAAGTAAGAAAGCATTTTTGTGGATATATGAAAAAGACGGGTATATTAACCTTAATGTAAAGGCTGACCGTGAGTGGCGTGATTACTGGCGAAGTGCTTTCAGGTCGGTTATTGCGGGATATCACCAGAATAAGGAACACTGGAATACAATCATACTTGATGGTTCAGTACCGGATGATGCCATGAAGACAATGATTAGGGAAAGTTATGAGATTATTACTTACAATCCAACAAAGAGGATATATGAAGCAGTAAAAAAGATACCAAAGGGCAGTGTTGCCACTTATGGACAGATAGCGGAGCTTGCTGGTAATAAAGGTATGGCAAGGGCTGTGGGTAATGCGCTTCATAAGAATCCCGACCCTGATAATATACCATGCTACAGGGTCGTTAATTCAAAGGGAGAACTGTCTGGTGCATTTGCTTTTGGCGGCGCGAACAGACAGGAAAACTTACTTAAGGCAGACGGAATAGAGGTTGTGAATGGGAAAGTCGACCTTAAAGTATATGGAATAAAGTTTTAATAAGATTTTTTTAATGTATCAATCAGCTTCTTTGCAGCTATGCTCAGTGCCCTGCCTTTATCCCACACAAGGCAGACTTCACGCTCAGGGATAGGCTCTACAAGTCTTATAGGCTGGACAGAACCGCTTGTAATGGCACCGGCACAGAGGTCTTCCGGATAGAAGCCTATTCCAAGGTTGTGTTCAACCATAGGAAGCACCTGGTCAGTTGTAGCTGCTTCCATATCAGGAGAAAACTGAAGGTGGTGATTAAGAAAGAACTCAATATATAAGTTTCTTGTAGCTGTATCACTTCCAAGACATATAAATGGAATATTGTTAAGGTCACGCAGGCTTTGCATTCTGGATGCGAGGTCTGCGTATTTGGTTCCACCAATAAGAAGTTCCCTGAAAGAATATAAAGGTTCAGAGTGGTAGTTCTTAGGAATAGTGACAGGTGTGGTGACAACTGCAATATCAGCAAGTCCATTTTCAAGGGCAGTAATAGCCTCAGGTGATGAATGGTTGGATATCTTTAATCTTACGTGTGGATATGTTTCGTGAAATGTTTCAAGCTTATTAAGAAGTATAAGGCGCAGCGCGGTTTCACTTGCACCGATATTAATAAGTCCACGTTCAAGCCCCTTATCCTTGGCAAGCTCACACTCACCAGCAGCAAACTGTTCACATCCGGCAGCAACGTGTTCATAAAGCCTCTGTCCTTCAGGAGTAAGAGATATTCCTCTGTTGGAACGTATAAAAAGCTTACAGCCAATCTCACTTTCAAGATTATTCATACAGCGCGTTATATTAGGCTGGTTGTTATCAAGCATCTGCGCAGCCTTTGTAAAGCTCTTATACTGGGCAACATAATAAAATATTCTATAATAATCGTAACTTATCATACCATAACTCCTCATATAAAAAACATATAACAGACATATTAAATATATGTTTTACATCTTATTTATGGCAAAGTATAATGCTTTTGGTGTAAAAAATCAAGCAATATATGAATTATTTGATGTTTAGGTATTAAAGTGTAAGCCATATATGAAAGGATGATAAGGATATGTTAAAAGCAGTAGTTGGTATTAACTGGGGCGATGAGGGCAAAGGCCGTATAGTCGACCTTATGAGTGAAAAGGCAGATTATGTTGTGCGTTATCAGGGTGGCAATAATGCAGGTCACACTGTTGTTACACAGGAAGGAAAGTTCGTGCTTAATCTTCTGCCATCAGGAATACTTCATCCTGATGTAGTGTGTGTATTAGGTAACGGCATGGTAATAGACTTAGACCATCTTCGTCATGAAATATCTGTTATGCAGCAGATGAATGTTAAGATAACACCTGATAATCTTAAGATATCAGATAAGGCGACTATATGTATGCCTATGCATGTAAGACAGGATGTACTTGAGGAGGAAAGGCTGTCACAGACCGGGTCAGCATATGGTTCAACAAGAAGAGGAATAGCCTATGCTTATGGTGATAAGTATATGAAAAAAACATTAAGAATAGGTGACATATTAAATATAGACCAGCCATCTGTAAGACATCGTCTTCAGGTTATTGTTGAGAGCAAAAATCTTATTCTTGAAAATGTATATAAGCAGGATGCAATATCTTATAATGAACTGCTTGAGTGGTGCAAAAATCAGGCACAGTGCTTTAAGGATTATATATGCGATACGTCAAAGCTGTTAAGAGATGCTGCAAAGAATAATAAGAATATATTGTTTGAGGCACAGCTTGGTGCATTAAGGGATATTGATTATGGAATATATCCATATACATCAAGTTCTAATACACTGGCAGCTTACATACCTATGGGAACAGGTCTTATGGGATATAATGTATCACAGGTTGTTGGTGTTATGAAAGCATATTCAACCTGTGTCGGAGAGGGCGGCTTTGTTGCAGAGAAGGCTATGCCGGAAAGCTGGATGGAAGAACTAAGAAAAGCTGGCGGTGAATACGGAGCAGCCACAGGAAGACCAAGAAGAGTCGGACCTTTTGATGCAGTTGCAAGCAGATATGGCATAATGTGCCAGAATGTTGATGATATAGCACTTACAAAGCTTGATGTATTAAGTGAATTTGAAACTATTCCGGTCATAACAGCATATAGTATAGACGGAAAAGTAACTAAAGACTTCGTGACAGACAGCCGTCTTGAAAAGGCTAAGCCAGTTATAGAGGAGCTCCCGGGCTGGAAATGTGATATATCAGGCTGTAGAAACTGGGAAGAGCTTCCGGAAAATGCAAAAAAATATATTCTTATACTTGAAAAGCTCATAAGTCATAAGATACATCTTGTATCAACAGGCGCAGAAAGAGAAGAATATTTATTAAGAGATTAATAAGAATTAGTAGTTTACATATAAAAAGTTACAGGCAGAAAGATGAGGAAAAGATATGAGACATTTGATTGACCCTAAAGACTTATCAGTGGAGGAAACAGGAGATATACTTGCACTTGCTGAAAGAATACGTGATAATATGCCGGCTTACAGTGAAGCCGCCAAGGGAAAGAAGATAGCAACATTATTCTATGAGCCAAGCACAAGAACAAGACTTTCATTTGAAACAGCTATGTTAAATCTTGGTGGAACAGTTATAGGTTTTCCGTCTGCCGATGTATCAAGTGTCAATAAGGGTGAAACAGTTGAAGATACTATCCGTGTAATAAGCTGTTATGCTGATATTGTAGCTATGAGACATCCTAAAGAGGGCGCACCGATGCTTGCTTCATTATATTCAAGGATACCTGTAATTAATGCAGGAGATGGCGGTCACAGTCATCCTACACAGACTATGATTGACCTTATGACAATTAAGTCAAGAAAAGGAAGACTTGATAACCTTACAGTAGGGCTGTGTGGTGACCTTAAGTTTGGCAGGACAGTACATTCACTTGTAAAGAGCCTTTCAAGGTATAAGGGCAATAAGTATGTATTTATATCACCAGAAGAACTTAAAATGCCTGACTATATGATACAGGATGTACTCAATAATGACAGTAGTGTATACAAAGAGTCAAGACAGTTAGAAGAGATACTGCCAGAACTTGATGTACTGTATATGACAAGAGTGCAGAAGGAGCGTTTCTTTAGTGAGGATGAGTATATAAGGCTTCGTGACTGCTATATACTCAATGCAGAAAAGCTTAAGAAAGCACCACAGGATATGCCTGTACTTCATCCGCTTCCAAGAATCACAGAGATAGCAGCGGATGTAGATAAAGACCCAAGGGCAGCATATTTTGAACAGGTTCAGAATGGAGTGTATGTAAGAATGGCACTTATAATGGCTCTTTTAGGGCTGACAGACCCTGTAACAGGAAAGAAAGTTATATAAAAGCCGCTACATAAACCTAATTCATATGGAATGAAATTTAAGATATGCAGGCAATAAAAATATGTAAGAAAATTGCTGCCACATAAGAATAATATACACTAAATAATGTATATTTCTTATGTGGCAGCCTCTTTTTATACAAGCTTATATAATCTTTAATAATCAAAGAATTTATAAAATATTATAACACCTTAGATAAGAAGTCCCTAAGTCGTGCGCTCTTAGGTGTGTCAAAGAAGGATACAGGGTCGCTGTCTTCCTCAATACGTCCTTCATTGATAAACATACATCTTGAAGATACTTCCCTGGCAAATCCCATCTCGTGAGTTACAACAATCATAGTCATGCCAGATGCGGCAAGCTCTTTCATAATAGAGAGAACTTCGCCAACCATCTCAGGGTCAAGGGCAGATGTAGGCTCATCAAAAAGCATAATCTCAGGGTTCATGGCAAGTGCTCTTGCTATGGCAACTCTCTGCTTCTGACCACCTGATAACATATCAGGATAAGAGTCAGCCTTATCAGAAAGACCTACTCTTTTAAGAAGTTCCATTGCCTTGCTGTCAGCTTCCTCCTTAGACATAAGTCCAAGCTGTATAGGTGCAAGAGTAATATTTTTCTTAATAGTCATATTAGGAAAGAGGTTGAAATGCTGGAATACCATTCCAATACTCTGTCTTAACTTATCTACATCAACACCTTTTTCAGTAAGGTCATTGCCTTCATATATAATGTGGCCTGAGGTAGGAACTTCAAGCAGGTTTAAAGACCTTAAAAATGTGGATTTACCACAGCCGGAAGGTCCGATTATAGCGATAACTTCGCCCTTCTTTACAGTAGTGTTAATATCCTTTAATACTTCGTGGTCGTCAAAAGTCTTTTTAAGATTTTTAACTTCAAGAATTACATTAGTGTCGCTCATTGCTTCTTAATCTCCTTTCAAGTTTCTTAACAAGTGATGAAAGAATAACAACTAATACAAGATAGATGATGGCTACACCAAAGAGTGGAAGCATTGGGTCATAAGTTATGCTTCGGATAATATCACCACCACGAGTAAGGTCGTTAAGTCCTATATAACCACTGATAGAAGTTTCCTTTAATAAAACGATGAATTCGTTAGCAAGTGCAGGTAAAACATTCTTGAAAGCCTGTGGAAGGATAACAAGAGTCATAGTCTTTCTATAGTTAAGACCAAGGCTTCTTGCAGCCTCAAACTGTCCGTTGTCAATCGACATAATACCTGAACGGAAGATTTCGGCTACATAGGCACCTGAGTTAATACCAAATGCAAGTATGGCAACAAGTATCTTGCTTATATGTACTGAGCTGAATATTACATAATATATAATAAGTAACTGTACCATAGTTGGTGTACCACGGATTACAGTAAGGTAAATATTACATAAGAAGTTAAGCACCTTCATACCGCCTGTTTTATCGTGGTTAGACCTTACAATCGCTATAAGGAAACCGATAACAATACCCATAATAGCAGCACATAATGCTATGATTAAAGTATTCTTAAGACCAGTTAAAAGGTATTCATATCTTCCATCATTAATAAAGTCAGTCTTGAATTTCTCTGCAAAGCTCATTCCGTGACCGGCTGCATCATTGTTTCTTACAATGACAACCTGGCTTGAAGTAGTGTATGGTATAGTGAAATCTATATTTTTCTTACGTTCATCTGTAACAGTTATACCAGATATACCCATATCAACTTTGCCAGAAGATACAGCAGTTATGATAGAATCGAATTCCATATCTTCAACTGAAAGCTTCATGCCAAGATAATCAGCTATGGCATTGGATATATCTATATCAATACCGCTTACTTTTCCGTTGTTATAGTATTCGTATGGTTCAAAGTAAGCATTTACAGCGATAGTAAGAGTACCATTCTCACCAGCACTCTTAGGTATGTAGGCTTCCTTTGAAGGATTTTCGCCAATATAGTTATTTATTATAGTATCAATAGTACCATTATTAATAAGTATATTAAGAGCTTCATTTACAGAAGAAGTGAAAGAACTGTTATTTTTTGCTATACATATAGCATATTCCTCAGTTACGAATTCTTCATCAAGTATGCAGAGGTCGCTGTTAGAGCTTACAAATGCTTTGGCAGGCTGTGCATCGATAACTACGGCATCAATCTTTCCCTGCTTAAGTGCTTGAATGGCATCATTTCCTTTGTTAAATCGTTCAACCTTAGTGTCAGAACCATCAGTTTCCATATCAGAAACATATATATCACCTGTGGTTCCTAACTGTACGCCGACAGACTTACCAGCAAGGTCATCTACTGAAAATACTGTGTTTTCAGGAATGTTGCTTTTACCACAGGCAGTAAGTGAAAGTGTGGCAGTAAGCATCATAAGAATAACCGTGGAAAGCATGCATATGCGTTTGAATACGGAGATTTTTTTCTTATTCATTATATATCCTTTCTTGTGCTCTGATATCTGGTTGGATTCGTGCATATAGCAAAGCAGATATCATTATAGCTGGGGCTTTTGACCCCAACATCATAATATTATAATTATACACTTAAGTTACATAATATTGCAAGATACCAGAGTCAAAAGGTCTAAACCCACATGAGCTTGCTCATAGGTGGGTGAATGACCTTGTGACCCGCCCCGATATGAGAATAAAAGTGGGATGATAATCCCACGATATGCGAATATTGGGGAGAATTGTGAGAGTGCGTAGCATGGAACAATCCGTAGGTATCATAGTTGGGGGCTTTTGACCCCAACATCATATAATAAATATAGATGAAAGTAACAAACCAAACCTATTAAGCAAAAAGAGTCCCTTCTTACTGGGTAGTATACTGACAGTTAATCGTTGGATTTCAGGTCTGACGTTTTGAGGTGGTATGTGGAACAGTAGGGAGGGAGTCTTTTTAATATGAGGTATAGTAATTTTCCTATAAAAGCAGTTATTTATATAGTTTGATATTGGTTAAAATATTTATTTACAGAGCAATCTAACTTTAAACAATCTGGAAATTTACAGTATATTATATATTTTATTACTTGACTTTATATTATGTATGTGTTATAAATGATATTATCAATATGCATAGTGATAATAACTTAAGAAGGAGAACAGCATATATGCGATAGTACAATTAGTGAACAATTCATTACATAAAGACATTAACATTGATAAGTTTAAAGCTGTTAATGATAATCTTAGTTCTTACGATTTTTTATCGGCAGTCCGCAATAATCCCAATCTTGCATTACAATATGATAATTTCAGAAGAAGCAGCATTTCTAATAAAGGCTGGGCTGACAGGTTTAATGATTATATCAGCCGCAAGAAAACACTTCCTCTGTTATATGATCCATTTTTTAAGAAGTTCTTTAATGGTGATGAACACAGGGAAAGGTTATCAAGACTTGTAAGCAGCATCATTGGGCAGGAGGTTACTGTTATTGACATACTGCGTCCGAAAGTTCCAGCTTTGAAGACTCATTTATAATAATTGATATGATAGTACGTCTGTCTGATGGAAGTGTTGCCAATATTGAAGTGCAAAAGATTGCCTCACTGTTTCCAGGAGAGAGGCTTAGCTGCTACTCAGCCGATGCGATTATGAGGCAGTACCACAGGCTTTCATCTTCAACCTCGACCGCAAGGTATGGTGATGACATTTTGCAGGATAGTGACAGTATCAGTACACTGGGGCATAAGACATTTTCGTATAAGGATATGAAGAATGTGCATACTATTGTTCTGTTTGAAAACAGCAATTCTAATCTAATAAATTCTGATAATCCTGAATTATATTTCCACGTTGGAACGACAACCTTCAACACTCACATTAATTTTCCATTGCTACAAAAATACCATATGATTAGTCTTGACACTTTCAGGAAATACAGGAAATGAAGGAGAGAGAAAGTAACCTGAAAGAGGAACTTGACGACAAGGACAGACAAATTAACAGTCAGGAGGAGCGGCATAAAAAAGACATTGAAAGAATAGCTGAACTTGAAGCCATGTTAAAGGAAAGCAGGGAAAGTAAGGAAAGCAACGGTCAGGGATAGTGTTATAACAATACAGAAGTGGCGCAAATACAAGTATGAAAGCTGCGAGATATTAGAGAGTTATTGTTATAGCAATACAAGTGAGGTGTAAGCGCCAGTCTTGAATTAAGTAAGCGGATAGATGTATATAGTCGGTGGTGACTTTATACACTATCCGCTTATTCTATTTTAAATAATTTAGGCAGGAATACTTATAAGTTTTTATGTCGCTACAGATGATGGAAAGTGAACATAATATTTATTGACTGTTTTTTGTGTTAAATAGGTTCTAAACCTTACTAACGCCACCTACCAAAAAGTGAAGTTTAGAATTGTTAAATATAATTGAAGCAGAATGAATAAAATAAGAACAAATGTTCTAATTTGTATAGACAAACACAATTCTTTGTAGTAGAATTAATGTAGAAATAATAATTTTTATATATTATATTGTTGCATATGCTAATCAGATACAAGCTCATTATAGGCGATGTTTTTTCAGGAAGATTGGGAATACTTGATTTAGAGGATATTTGCTATGCTATTATTTCAGAAGAGCGGTGTTTTATAATAATTATAAATAAGCTGGATGTGCAATGTTAGTTAAGAGCTGCTTTTGAATTTATATAATCTAAGTAAATGTGGTTTATGATAATTTATATAGATAATATCAGGCGTAAAAGGCATTTAATTGAACAGTATATAATTAAGATATATTCATTATACGACAGATTTAAGAAGGGAGAATTGTTATGGAATTCAGGTTACACGCTCCTTATGAGCCTACAGGGGACCAGCCAAGGGCTATTGAAGAACTTGTGCAGGGTTTTGAAGAGGGCAATCAGTTTGAAACACTTGTCGGTGTTACAGGTTCTGGTAAGACATTTACTATGGCGAACATCATACAGCATGTGCAGAAGCCGACACTTATTATCAGTCATAATAAGACGTTGGCAGCACAATTATATAGTGAGATGAAGGAGTTCTTTCCAGAAAATGCAGTGGAGTATTTCGTATCCTAAAGTAGTTAAAAATCTGAGTGACTATATATGGGATGAGAATGTAAAAGAATTCTATATATTGTGGGGTAGTGGTTCGGTGTAGACTATATAGACCACATAGACGACCTATGTGGCTTGAAGTTGGTGACCTGATTGTTACTTTAGGCAGCAGGTTAGGTCTTTAGATTTATTGTTTTGATTAGAAATATATCTTATTTTTTACAATAGTAACTGAGAGGATGAAAAGAGAAATATAAAGGATTATAAAATAAAAAATATTGATTTTGGGTATTGACACGATGTGATTGAGAGCTGTTGGGTTAAAAACAGCCTAATTTCATCGTGTTTTTGTTTATATAGAAAAAAATGAAATATAAGGATGGTTAATAAGTGCTTAGTCAGTCAATCCAGAGCTTCAGGTGTTTTGAGGGCTATTTGCTATAATGATATTGTACCTAGGATGTAGGTGCATGTACATGTAACGAAGCCTGAAAAATAGCTGTTTTACCGTTTTACAGCCTGTTTCTCGAGGACAGTGATTTTTAAAACAGTAAAATGTGTTAAAAGGAGATTTAATATGAATGGCAATAAATTAATAGTTAAAGAATGTAGAGCATTTAATATTGGAGAGGTTGAATATCTGAGAGAGGAAAAAGATATTTTAGTTCATATGAAGGTTTTTAGTGGTGTTACAGGACGAGAGCAGGATGTCGCTATTAGAAGAAGTGCTATAACACCAAAGAGAGTGAAGGAGGCAATTGCATCAGCAGGTGGTATCACTCCTGCTGATAAGGACTTGAGAGCCTTGGTTGATAGGATGGAGGATGTTATTAATGAACTTGTTATTAATAGGGAGATTTCGTCTGCTCATAAGAACATTGGATTCATGATGAATGATGGCATTGAATTTAGAGGTTGTGACAGTATTTGGCGGTCTGGGGTTCGTGTGCATTCACGATATTATGGGCGATTTGATATTAGTCAAAAGGGAAGTCTTGGTGAGATAAAAATGCTATACAGAATATTAAACGAAAGCGGTAGTCTGGCATTACCATTATCTATATTGGGTGCAGCAGCTACAGTGCTTAGTTTTTCAAATAATATGTGGGGAACGCACATTTATAATTTTGTGGTGCATTTATTGGGAAGTTCCAGCACAGGCAAATCAACGATTGCAAAGTTTATAGCATCATTTGGAGGAAACCCAGATGGCAGTGAGGGATTTTTCTTGTCCTATCTGGCAACCCCAAATGCTATCATTTCAAGATTGAACGGAGCTTGTGGATATCCATTTGCAATTGATGAATTTTCGACCGCAAAAAGAAATAAAAATTGGTCGGAGTTTGTATATGTGCTTGCAAATGGCTACGATAAGGACAGATGCACAGCAGGAGGAAAAGGAATTGAACAGACAGGGCATTTTGAAGGGGTGTTTGTATCAACGGGTGAGATTAGCGTTAGCAGTAAATGTAACAAAAACAACGGATTGTCTGCTCGTTTGTTTGAGATTACACCTGATTGTCTGTATCAGGGCGAGTCAATGGATGCATTTACTGCTTCAGCAGAAGAGTCAGATTTAATAAAGAATATAGCGGACAATAATCATGGAATTTTGACACCACTTATAGCGGAAGAGTTGATGCGAAATGTGGAGAAATATAATGAAATTCGCCAGAAATGGTATAGAATTTCTAAAGAACAATATAGGAAAGATAACTTGCTCTCAGATATTGGAGAGCGAGTTATGAATTATGTTGCAATAATAATGACTGCAACAGAGGTAATGGAGAGTATTTTGGAAATTGGATTGAATTTAATGGAAATTTTCTTTTTCTATTATTTTCATTTTCTTTATAAAAATTCTGAGGATACAAATATGCCGACAAAAGTATATTCTGTCGTAAGACAGATGATACTTGTAAATGAGCAGAAGCTATATAATACGATGCAGATAAATGGTATGCCATATCTCAGTGAGGAAAATTGTGGATATAAGATTGACTTGAGCCATTATGAAAATAAAAATAGGCATAAAGGAGCAGATGGGAAGTATTATGATTTGCTCTATGTTTTTCCAGTTGAGTATGTTGAAGCGTATTTAAAGCAAAGGGGTTTTGAAGACCCCAAACAGGCGATTAATACACTACGGAAACAAAAGCTGATAAAGGCTTCCCGCTCAGGGAACAATCCCAAACTGGAGTTGCAGACTGAGACTGTTAAGATGGATACATATGCTTTCTGGGTAGAAAAGCAGGATGATTTGTATAAATATGGTGTTAATACGCAGGATATAATTATGAGTCAGCTTTGACTTAATATATAACCAAATATGAGAGGACAGGATAAGACAAAAATATCCTGTTCTTTTTTTATGTCATAATAGACATCCAAATTAAAAACGCAGGGGTCTCATAATTTAAGACAGCTTCTGGCAGCATAAGATTTTTTTACATTTAATATCCAACTCAAGTTGGAACATAGTAAATGTCAGTAGAAGGCTGACAATATAAGCTGGGAACTCAAGGTGAAGCAATCATAGATAAGCTTAATTTTGAGTGGAACAGATGATTCGCATATAGCCAGTCATCTCCAGCAACAACAAATAATTAAAATCAGGAGGAAATAATCATGGAAGTAGTAGCAAATGTACAGGCGATAGTATTCGCATTAGGTGTAAAGACAACTAATGTGGTAAAGCAGTTAACTGAGGGTGATGCAGTAGCTGTTTATGAAGGCGAAAGAGATCCTGAGAATGACGCTCAGGTAATGGAGTGTTATGAAAAAGCAGTCGAGGCATGCCGAGTATGGCTTCGAGCAGTCGCAGGTACACAGGTCATTGCTAATCAGAGTGATGATATCTGTGTAGAGGCAGAATTAATAATGCCAGATAGACTGGTAGAAGTAGCAGTTTATTCTGCACAGTATCCATTTGGCGGAGGCTGTAATGGAGAGGTGGTTGAAAAACTGCATACACCTATCGGTAATTTTGGATATCAGGTGTATCGAGCAATACTGGATACACCAATCAATCCAGTAAAAGAATTGTATAAGTTTTTTAAAGATTTAATTCATCAGATACATAATATTTTAGCTATGCCACTTCATTTAGATGGTATGGATGATTTACTTAATAAGTATGTTGTAGCAGATGAAGGCATTACTGATGTACTTGGGGTAGCAAGATATGATTCACTTTGGTATAACATTGAAGATTTCTTAAAAGATAAATAATCAGAGAGGCTGATATAAATGCAGGTATTAAAAAGATGGAGATTTCATTTAACAGATAATGGAGATTTTATTCTAACTGGTGTAGGCAGATATAATAATCAAATAAGAGTACTAATAAGGTATGAGAACATTCAATATGCAAAGATGGATACATCATATCTTCAAATAAATCTTAAGAATAAAGTAACAGGATATATACTTTATTTTAAGGAGGCAGATATGTCTAAGGCTATCGCACCGATGCGAGCAGTTAAGCGACAGCCGAAGCAATTCACCATCGATGCAGTTTACTGCATGATGGCAGAGGTATCGATGTATCTGTGTGGATTTGTTGATGAGGTAAACAAAGATTATTTGAGAAATACAAAGTCATTGAGTGTATTTTTTAATAATTCCTCTGATGATGGGGTAGAATTTAATCTTGATATTGCAGTCGAGATACTGCTCAAGACTGGTGCAAAAGAGAAAATCAGACCTCTTGATAAATTAATATAGATGTGGAAGGGACTTGTTTCTGTGTGGTAAGTCCTTTTCTTATGACCATAGCCAACACAGAAAACTTTAAGGTTGTTGTAGTGGAATGAATATTTCTTGTATATGTCCAGTATAGAAATCATTTTTAAATTACCAACTTTTGAGTGACTGGTAGTTTTTGGTGTAGGTGCTGCAAATAGGTACTTTTGAGGACGTTGTGAAATATATGATTGTCTTTGTATTTTTCTGTAGTTTTTAGGGTAAGAAATAACTCCCAAAAGCTGATGGGGTATGGGTAAACGCCAGTTGCCTTTTGCTGGCGAGGTTGTTATACTAA
>OGFG01000795.1_pt1 | contig 35486 bp, 40 predicted proteins | sample 1570761 | NCBI WGS metagenome assembly OGFG01 (sample SAMEA2581938, study PRJEB24529) | metagenome | biome: Human gut stool | place: China | collected 2011
ACTCCCTCTGCCGTGCAGGCTGGCTGCTTGGTAACTGTGGCTGTGAAGCATCCTGTGCCTTGGCAGTGCCCTCAGTCGCTGCAGGCTGCTGCGATTGCTGTTGTGATAATTAATACGGCTGTCATGAGACGGTTAGCTAGTTCATAAATTATCATCGGTGTTTATTTTGATAATTGAATTATAGCACATTCATGCAAATAAATCTACATAAATAGTGTCGACATTTTAAGAAAAGTGTCGACATTTTTATGTTGGGTTTGCATATAACAAATTTGCCAGAACTAATTTTCCGGTATCTAAATTAAAAAAGACGCATGCAATCAAACTGCATACGTCTTAAAATATATTGTCACTTATAAAATTGAACTTTTCTTTTCAAGCTTTTGAATTTCTCTAATCCTCCTCAAAGCATTTACTTCAGTCACATTATATTTTTCGCATAAATCCTTTACTATTGCCATCCGACCTTTCCTTGATAAACTGTCATATTTTTTCTCTTTCAAAAAAGTGGAAACCTCATTAATAGGCATCAATATTGCAGCGGCGGTATAATCAGCACGCTGTTCAATAAAATCTTTATTATGGGCATCCGGACGAGAAGCCGGTATCGCATCGTTATTTATTATATGGGCAATTTCATGTGCAAAAGCAAACTCTTTTTCAATATCAGAAAGTCCAGGTTTAAACATTACTATTTTTTTTCCAGATTCATTATCCTTTTCAATGTATGCCTGAGCCGTAAGACCTTCTTCTGTATTTCCAGCCTCAATATTTAATATCTTGGAAAAATCTTCTAATGTTGAAGAATATGACAGATTATTTTTCTTCACAAAATCATCTAATTTTCTTTCAACTTTTACCATTTCTTCCAAGCCGATATCCATTTTTAAAAGTGATTCGTATTCTTTTTCCTTCAATTTGTATGTTATATAAAAAAATACTGTTGAAGCTAAAAAAATAATCGGAATAGTGATTGATAAATAAATCTGTAATGTCATGTAACTCTCTCCTTTCTTATACATATTTTTTGAAAGCCATGTTGTCAGCAAAACAAACAAATTCTATGATTCAACTATTTTTTTAATATCATTTATAATGTAACCTATAAGTTCAACATGTACAATATTTATTTTTTAGTCTAAAATCTAAAATTATCGACCAATTTTTATAAGACGTATCAATATTAAATTGTCAAAGAGCAATACAATATAAATTCAAGCATTGAGATGAACTGAGTTCACCTCTGTAATATTTCCAACAAATCCAGCATAAGATACCCCCATGTAATTGCCGGCACAAATGCAGCTCTCTTTAACGCAGCTTCATGCCTGATCACCCTGGCCAGATTAACTAATCCGGTATAGACAGCAAAAATTACAAGAGATATAAAAATCAGTGCTGTCATATAAGCATCCGGTCTTATGCCTCTGCTGTATGCATGCAGCATTATCACCAGGAAGATTTCCGCATCCCCTGCCGCATAAGCCCCGGTTACTGACATGCCGGTAATTAAAATTGTCGGAAACATCAATGTGCTTGCCGGCAGGGCTGGTGTGCTTATCAGGCAGTACACAATGCAGCGCACCGCCTGTACCGTTATCATAAAACATGTAAGTACCGAAAATACCTGTCTCTCCGTTATGTCCATGTACGACTGAAAAACCAGCAGTGACCATACCGCCATGGTGCTGCTGTCAAACAGGAACATGCCTGCTGACAGCATAATTACCACCCCGGCTGTAATACCTCTGCTTTTTATGATCAATCCTCTTTTGCTGCCCCTGTATAGCAGGATATACACCGCCCCTGCCATAATCATATTTACAATGTACCTGCTCATGGCTTACATGCCGTCTGACACCGCAGCATCTTCCGTGACAGCATCCGCAGTATCTTCTTCCGGCTCCGTAACATCTTTCTCTGGTTCCTGCACGTTATCATCCGCTTTGTCTGTGCCTCCGGATTTATCATCTTCCGCCGCAGCATCCGGCTTTTCATCATCAGCCGGCTCTTTTTCCATGTCAGCTCCGTCATAATCATACAGATATCTGCCGACACGCAGCGTGCCGTCAACAATCGCCGTATTGAACTCTTCTTCCATCTCGGCCGGAATGATGACATTGATTATCATTGTTGCCATATCCGTATCGCCTTCCTGCGCCGCTTCACCGGTAGAGCTGAACGACCTTGTGACATATGCATGGCTGCATATGTTCTTTGTAACCGTCACGGTCTCGCCGTTGACATTATTTGACTTGACAGACCAGATGTTAATGTAATCTCCGGTCCTCAACACGCCACCTACGACCTGTGCGAGATTCGATGCATTTAACGATACTTCAATCGGATGAACTATATCCTTTGTCCTCTCATCCTGTGTTGACAGGCTTGTATGTGTCACAATCTCATTTTTTAGGATTGCCCTGTCCGTTATGCAGCCGACCAGCTCTTCGCTCTGAGTGATTGAGCCGTCCGGGATAACCGATACGGGTCTTTCCTCCAACTTAAAATATTCATCCAGATTGATGACCGATATTTCTACGTCAGCCGGAACCTCTTTGACCGTTACATATACATCTTTTCTGTCATCAGCATTGACAAGTGTCTTTTCAACGAAAATCAGGAGGACATACAATACGGCTGTTACCACTATGCTGTATAAGATAACCTTAGCCGATGTGCCTCCCTTTCTCTCCTTTTCGTCTCCGTCCTGTACTTTCTTCCTTCTGTATACAATTTTCTTCATACATTCCACCTTATACTTTAACTTTATTTAATGTGCTATGCCTATGAGCCTTGTGAGTGTATAATCATCCTCAAAGTATCTTTCAGCCATTCCCGAAAGCCATGATGCCCTTTTGGCAAGCCTGAACCTGAAGCCTATCCTGCCATATACGGAAGTTTCCTTTATCTCGACCTGCGAATCATTGGCATTCACATACACAGGTTCATTCCGCTCATGCTTTATTGCATAACCCTGTCCCCTGTTAAGCCCTGTTTCCGTGATGTAGAAACCGTCTTCATCTTCAATGTAGTTGTATACCCTGAACTCAAGTATGCTTACCGCTCCGACAATACCATTGTCCACCATTGCATTGTATTCATCATCCAGTCTGAGGTTGGATTTCAGGCAGTCACAGAAGAGCCGGTACGAATTGTTAAAATAAGAATCCCACACAGACGGTTCATATCCGTCCTGTATCATGACTTTTCCTGTTTTTCCGAATTCAGTAAGATTAATCACGCCTCCTGCAAGCAGCGAATCAGTAAGTGCGGTATCTATTTTTTCGTAGTTAATCTGATGTTCCTCCCTCCGGTAGATAAAGCCTGTGAGGAACATCAGGAAAACCAGCATCACCGCCACCATGGGCAGCAATGCGGATCCGTCCTTTTTAGTACTTAGCAGTAGACATTTGATATATCTTAAACTCATTTGCATCGCTCCCCCGTAAAAACTCGGACAGATTTTTTAGTCCTATGATGTTCTTCATCCTGATTGTGCCGGTCACCGACAGGATGACCGTGTTGCCGTATCCTGCCGGTGTCATCGTGGTGCCTGCAAATGATATACCCTCTACTCCAAGGTCTGTAAGCTGCCTTGTAAGCTCATCCCTTGCCGCCGCCGAAAGATACCCTTCCGTCTCCATCTGCAGCAGGACGCTTCTTTCTATCCTTCCTTTTTTTATTGCCAGATTCAGGTTAGTGTATGTAACCACCGAATATCCCATTACAGCCATAAGGATGACTATGGCTATCATGCACGTCACAAGGTTTCCGACACCTTCTTTTTTTATCCGGAAATGTTTTAACTCCATCATCATTTGAATATGGCCGTTGTCTGGTTAGTGATTTCAGTCCACATGGATTCAAGATATGCCATACCGCCTTTTTTAAAAATGATTGCAAGTGCGATGAGCACAACCAGTACAAGCACTTCTCCTATGATGGCACTCCCCTGCTTCTTGAACTTCGGCGAACACACAAGTGAAAACACCTCCGACTCCTTTCTTGCTAAATAATTTCTTAAATTTCTCATTACTTCCATGGTTTTAGTTTTCCTCCTGAATTTATAATAATAGTTTTGCGGAGTCCGCAATGCCCATGCTGAATGCATACAGCAGTACTCCTAGTGCCGCAGCCGCAATGGCTGCCACGCTCACTGCAATGAGCCTGTTAATGCGTGTCTGCTCACTGCTGTTATAGCTCTCCTGCAGATTGGCAAGACGCTTTTTTATGTCACTTAGCAGCCCTGACACGGAACCTGTTTCGGTCAGCTGCCTTACAAGCACGACGAGGTTATGGATGTTCTCGTTGTCAAACTTATTGTCAAGCATCTGCATGGACAGGACCAGATCATTGGTCGATATGATATCACCGGTGAGTTCTAATAGTGCCTCTTTAAGCCTCGGATGGGTTGACACCCTGTATGCATCAATCAGCACCTGTGTGATATACTCTCCGGAATTTATCTGCAGCAGCACTATGTCATAAATATCCATAATGCTGCCGAGCATTTTTTCATTATCCCGCCTGTTTCTCGCCTCTATCAGTTTGTCCGGCATAATGTACCCTGTAATGCCCATAAAAATGCCTATAACCGGATTAAACAGCATGCCTGTTATAAAACCTGCTATCAGCGCCGTTATCTTATAGGTAAGGTACACCGTTGGTGTCACTTTTCCATGCGAGTAGTATGTGACTCCCAGCTTTCCAAGCCGCTGGGACTGGTAATTGTATGAGAATACATTTCTCCCGCGGTTAAGTTTCATCGCACTTACAAGCTGGAGCCTTGCCATTCTGTAGGCATTTTTCACCGCCCCATACATATAAATATTGATGAATACAAATACAAGGATGCTAAGAGCCAATATTATGCCATGCATGATGTATCTGTAATAATCATTCATGAACATGCCAAGCCGTTCCATATCAATGTATCTGCTTAAAAAATGATATATACTGTTCATCCCCTCCCCCTCTTCTGTGACGCTATAAACGCTATATATAAAGACACAAGCACCGAACCCGCTGCGCCCGTCAGGATAAATCTGCCCATGATGCTGTCCCACATCTGGCTGAAAAAATCACCCACCGGGTACCCGAGCATTCCTGTAAGTGCCATTATCACGCATGCAGTGCCGGCAATAATGACAAGGATTATGTCATGCCGTCCGTCTTTATATATCTTCTCAAGCTTTTTCGCATTGCTGGCTGCTTCGTCCAGCTGGTAACGGCATTCCGTTATTATGTCTTTATAGTTTGCACTGTGCCTTGATGATATCTCAAGGTTACGGATCAGCTTTTTGAAAAAAGGATGCTCTATGCTGTCCTCAAGGTTTCTTAACACTTCCGAGCAGTTACCAGTCCTTTTTGACTGCTCGACTGCCTTGTATACCGCAGCCTTTAGAGGTCCGTTAAGTACCGGTAGGCTCTTTTCGAAGATGCTTATTATGTCATCTGTTGATGCAGCATAGGCATCGATCGAATTAATGAAAGGAAGAAGCTCGTCCTCAACCCTGTCATAGCATCGCTGGCGGTGCCCATTAAAATACAGTTCTGCGCCAAAAACCAGCAACGCAGTTACGGCAGCTCCTTTTAAAATGCTTCCACTTAATACTGATGCAGAAAGAAATGCAGCCGCAAACACAACAATCTCTCCGGCAAGAAACAGTTCCGTTGTAAGCAGCGGAAATTTATCCTGTAATCCGCTGTACCTTATATTCTCATCAATATGGTTAATCAGACCTTTCTTTCCATAATTTCCGTACATCTGCCGGATGGCTTTTTCCGATTCTTCCCTCTTTTTACCTGATGAGCTTATTCTCTCGTACATCGTGACTATGCTGTTCTTTATAAGCTTCCTGCCTGCAATGTACTTAAACGTCCTGTATACCCCGGCCGCAACACCTGCCAGTATGAGTATTTTTAAAACCGGTATTACGACACCCATCACTCAACCGCCTTTCCGTCTTTATACAGATATGTTAAATCAAGACACTTCTTTTTTGGATTCCAGTGGCACTCTGCCATTTCACACAGCCTGTACTGCTTTATGAATATGGCATTTTTAAGGCTTTTTAGCATGTAGAGTATCTCTTCATTTGTCATGTCCGATACTCGTCTGACATAATCGCACAGTCTGATATATGCATCCTCAACAGATTCGGCATGCGTTGACGCATAGCATATGGCACCCGTGTGTGCCGCCGCCAGAAACTGCCTTGCCTCTGCACCCTTAATCTCTCCGAGCATTATGACATCGGCATCCATCGTCTGCGCCATCGTTACCATATCACCTAATGAGTAATTGATTTTTTCCTCACCATGCCCTTCAATTATGCTGTATGCGCCCCAGTCTCTCTCACTTTCAGTAAACAACTCAGTGGACTCCTGCACGCAGAACACGGAAAGTTTCCGTGGAAGGTTCTCTATCTGTGCATTTAATAAAGTTGTCTTGCCGCAGCCGTTCTTGCCGCATATCAGAAAACCTTCACCGGCTTCCTGCTTGCGTTTAATTGTATCTGCCATCTCCTGCGTGAGCATCCCCTCTTTGACAAGCACATCCATTGTCTTTTTGTGTTTCGGATGTTTCCGGATGTGGATTGTTGTCACTTTATTCGATGCGAGTAACTTAGTTATTGCACTGAACCGGAGAATATACCTGTCATTAGACAAATCAGTCCATTTCTGCGTACTGTTATTATAAGACAGATTAATATGATTCCTGATGCAGCACCGGTCCACAAACCTCTCATAATCAGCGTTGTCCCTGAAAGCTAAATCAGCTTTATAACGCACTCCTAGCTTCTTAATGTATATCCTGTCGGCTGCATATATCTTAATGTCTGATATGTCCGGGTCCTCAATCAGTGCATCGATTATGTAATAACCCCAGACAAATGACCTAAACCCCTGATACACTTTCTCAACAGCATCCTCATCAACCGGATACACACTTCTTATGTACTCTTTTACCTCTGTTCCAAATTTAGCTTCACTCAGCTCTCCTCTCTCCACCATGTTCAACCGGGCAACATTATTGCCTGTTGTAAAATACTCTATAACCTTGTCTGTAATTTCTTCGTCAGATAAAAAGCTCTTCATTTCAGACAGTCTTTCTTCCGAAGAAAAAAAGTCGGATATTTTCATTTAAGACCTTCCACCACCTTTGCCCTTTAGCTTAAAAATATTAATATTTCCATTTATCGCACCAATTCCATGCGTTGCATATTGGCACATTCATTGCCTATACGTCTTATATAAGTTGCAGCCCGTTCACTCAGGTTCCCATATGCTTTTTGATTATCCGTCTTATATGCATTGCTTATATCTTTTAGGCTCCATGACCTATTAGTCTCATAATTAAGCAGCTTAATATTTTTTACTGCATAATCCGATAGCTCATATCCTGATTTTTTTGCATCATCCTTAATAATCTTCGACCATGACTGTTCATACATTTTCTGTTGTTCTTTTAATTTCTCTAAATTAACCTCCTTATAATTGTCCGGAATGTTGTGTTCAGCTAACTCTCTTGTATCAAACCGCCTTGGCGACAGCCTGAACACCATTCCGCTTAAATCATGTATGCCATAAATGCAATAATGTTTTCCAGCTGTATCCGTTTCCTCTAACACAGCTGCAATCGGTGTATGGCCGGTTATTTCTTCTTCAGGCTCTATCTGATATCCTTCCCCACAATATATGAGGTCCTTATTCATCTCACGTCCTTCTATCAGTACAGTCCTCACATTCGCATCAGTCAGCCATTTCCCCGTATGCTCCGTATCCTCCGCCACCTCATTCTGATAAAATTCCGCCTTGGGTACGATGCGTCCTTTTCCATTATCTTCATATGTAATCCTTACATATCCGTCATATCGCGACAGCATGTCATTAACTGTTTTTCCTGTTATTCCCACCGGAAGAGCCAGCTCCTGCGATGTATAATAACGTTGTCTTGAATAATCCCTTTGTCTTTGTATTTCAGATATATAAGGCTTAAAAAATTCTTTGTCTGCTTTATCATAAGGAACATACCACTTTTTTACATACGAATTAAATCTTGCTCCTTCCTCTTTCATTCGCTTTGTGAGCTCTGTAAACTCATTCTTTTCAAGATAAGGAAGTGATAACTGCACATCTGTAATATCAAATCTTTTAGATATATCAAACCTGCGGAAATTGCCATATTCACCCTCTGCAGGATTAAGCACACCTATATTGACAGTTGTATAGGCTGCTTTGTTAGTAAGCTTTCCGGCGGAATCAATAACCTCATCAATGGATTCTCCGTATACTACCTTAGTATTTATTTTTTCCCCATCACCGGAGACAAAACCCTTATACTTTTCCGTATGTACGGTCCCTTTATTGGAAACAACTTTTTCTCCCATTATCTGGATGCCTGACAGTTCAAGACAATTCTTCACTTCATCTCTTAGATACCCTGAATTTTTTAAATCAATATCTATAACTGTCTGGCCTATAATTCGTTTCTTTTCATTAATTGTATTGATTATTTTATCCTGTTCCCGAATATATTCTTTAAACTCTTCCTCTTTCTTTGTGCGCTCCATAATCAGCCTGTCCAGTTTAAAATCTAAATCAACAATTTTTTTTAAAGGTTCCAGACACTCATCTACTTTCTTTTCTTCTTCCATCTTCCGAATAACCTCCTCTTCTTTTTGGATGGTTGTTCATCCTTGTCAAAATAGTCTCCGCATAACTGCTCACACATGCCAGTCTCAACAGCAGTAAACGGATCTACGGTGATTGATGTAAAAAATACTTTTTTCAGTTCCGCCATACCGTTTTTTATATCATCTCTATATTTATCATCAGTAAAATTGAAAAGGAAATTATATCTTACAAGATTTTCATGTACTGTCTTTGCAAACAGCCTGTTAACTGCATCCAGTTCCCACGGTTTGCTGCCTGCTACAATCACAGGCACCTCACATTTGTTAAAAGTGATTTCATCCATTGTGTCAAACGTCCCAAAATCCATTACAAGAAAGTTATAGGCCTTGGCCATGATTGAATTGACCTCAGATGCCTGCACTGAAGGATAATAATCAATTCCATTTACGGAAAAATGAAGTGCATCCTCCGATTCCTCATCATAAGATTCTTTTATATCTCCAAAAACCGGGTGAGATGACATTTCAAGCAGTGCAACCATATATCCACTTCGACGCAATGTATTAGCTGTGACAATCGCATTATGTGTTGTACCCACTCTTTCCTGACTTCCCGCAAAACCAATCATTACTCTATTTGCATTCTGTTTCTGTTTAATACGCACCTGTTTTCCCACAGACTTATCATCCTCAACAGGTTTTAAATACCTTAATGCATCCCTGTACTGCTTGCCTTCCAATACACATTTAACAAGCTCATCCTTTATTTCCACAAAGTCAGTTGCCGTAATAATGTCATATATACCCATCTGCACACACTTAATAAGCAGATCATTTCCTGGCTGCATTGAAGCTGCAAGAAGAATTATTCGCATCTGTCCGTACATAACCTTAATAGTTTCAAGACCTGATATTATCTCCGTATCGAGGTCAAGTGCACACGACAAGTCTATAATCATTATGTCAACACCTGACAGGCTGTTAATCTGTTCCTTTATATACTTGTTAAGATATATCTCTGATATGTTATCCCCGCCGGCTATAATCTGTTCCGATTCATGCAGCACTGATGTTATAATCGCCTGATATGCCGGAGATGTAATATAATAGACCATCTATATACCACCTTTAAAAAAATACTGTATAACAAGACTTAAAATTGACAATGTAACACATACTATTATTGTAATTATGTTCTTGTTATGTTGTTTATTACTATATTCATTCACCAGCGTCTTCCCCCTTATCGAATGCACTCAAATCTTCATCAAACCACCCTGCTATCATTTCCGTTACATTAAGATACCTCTCAGAATATTCTAAAAGCTCATCATCCGACACCGTCCATTCATTAAACATCACTTTCGGCAGTTCTTCATATGGTCTAAAATTCATTGTTATATAATAATCATCACTGTTGTCAGACCGGCTTTCGCTGTATTCAGTCATAGCTGCAAGCATGGCTTTTATATCATCCTTTTTAGGCTGCTTATTCTTTCCATCTACCATCAGCCGCTTTATAAACAGCACATTATAATATGCAAGAGCTGCACTTACCGGAAAATCACCCATTTCAATAATGACATTCACATGGCAGACCTCTATCTGTTCAGTCTCCGGCTCTTGTGTATCCTGTTCACCACTTTCCGGTTCTGACTCTCTTTCAGTATCTTCATTTTCGTCCCTGGAAGCTTCCTTTTTGTCTGACGGATTATCAGGTTCATCGACTGTTATCTCTGTAAATTTAGAATCATTAAGTTTATGCACGCTGACTGCCACTTGTTTTTCAGGTATCTCATCCGGCTGCTCCGCTGTAGTATCATCTTCTTGCGTTTCATCCCGTGATTTCTGCTTTTCAACAGTCTCAATGGTCGTATTTTCCTTTTCAACTGCCATTTTTCTGTCATTCATCTTTTCCTCATACTCACTCATGTATTCTGCATACCAGGCTTTAACATTCTGTACAAACGCCGATGTTTTAAATGATTCCACATTAAAATCCTCTTCGCTGTCATAATCGTAAAAACCACTTACCGATGATGCTGCACCAATCACAGGAAGCAATAACAAAAATGGAGCTGCCACAACAAGCATAATGACAATCAGCACTTTCTTCATTATCTGCCGCCCCTCTTTCCAAACATTTCAAGCATCTCATTGCTTACCTCAAGTCTCATGTCAAGTCTTACACTTCCGGCAAACAGTATTCCTACTCCTCGGCTTTTCGATGCAAGTATTGTCTGTTCGCTCTCTGTTAAATTGAATAAATCAGCTGTCTCCTGAAGGTTTTTTCCATCTGTGCCCATAATGAATCTGTAACATGAATTATCTATAATAGCTTGTCCGAATCTCTTGACAACCGGATCAAGAACATCAACTGCCGAATGTGTTATGAACATTAACCCTGCCTCGTATTTTCTGTCTCTCTTTGATACATTCCTTACAAACTTCATAAGGTCCGGATAATCCGGGTCAACAAAAAGGTAGCCCTCGTCTATACCGAAAATTGTCCTTTGGCTCCTGTCTTTTGACATTTCATGCCATGCCCAGCTTGTAAGGTTGAAAAACTGCGCTCTTTTCACATTTTCGTCTAATTCAAGCAGCTTTGAACAATTAAGCACAATGAAATCCGACTGTGGATTTATGGTTGTAGGGCCATTCCATATAAACTGGTCAGCTCCATATGCTATCGAATACAATAAATCCAGCAGTTTGTCATACACGGACTTTTTATATTCTGAAATTCCCTCCTTTTTGGATTTTTCTTCAGCCTTATTATATAAGTCACGGATTACCGGATAGTCTTCCGGCTTTAAAAATGCAATTTCCGTATCCCATGTAATATTGAAATCACGATACACATCTATAAGACACTCCTCAAGTGCTGTCTTTATCCCCGCATCAAAACTCTCTGATCCAAAATAAAGTTTAAAGAAAACCCTTAGATTCTGGATATGAAGTGCAAGATCGGATATTCCACTATCCTCATCGTAAATCATATAATCACTAAGATTATCACCGGCATTCATGTCATCCTCTGTAACTCTCGGTGAGTATCTCACCTGCAAAGGGTTGATACGTCCTGTTGAGCCTCCTGCACAGTCAATAACATCACCTTTTATATCCGGATGAGATGCCAGATCAACATATTCCTCCTCCGGATCAAGGGTAATTATCTTGACTCCATACGCATATTCGCATGTAAGTATCTTCTTTATTGCCGTTGACTTTCCGGATCCGGGAAGACCACTTATAAACCAGTTGCTATTAACACGGTCATTACTTCTTATCCACTGATTTAGTATTACTACCCTGTTGGTCCTTGATGTTCGGCCGAGCCAATATCCTCCCGGGTCATTTATTCCTGCATTTGCCATTGGAAATCCACCAAGGAAGGTTGAAATCGGCATATTTCTTTCACCCATCTGCGCAACAGCATGCGAAGGTATACCATACGGTGCCATACATTTCATGGCTTGAAGCTGTTTGTATTTAAGATTCAAAAGCTTACACTGTGAAACTGCCACAGCTCCGGACACACGCTTTATTCTGTCTTCTAACAGTTTGGCATCCGTATGGCGTATATAAAGCATTATGTTTACATATCCTACCGGCTCTTTCTTAACAGCTATCTTCTTGATAAGTCCTTCCAGGTCCTTAATTGCTTTATCCATTAACTGCCTGTCAGATTCAACTTTTGCAGTTGTCCTGTCCCCTTTTAACTGTGCAATCTTTTTGTTGTAGACCTCTATAAGATTGTCTGCATCAGTACGTCTGAACTCTATTGATGTTATTGTTCCTTCAAGCCGGCATAATGGTGCCAGCCAGCCATAATTGATATTTTCTGCCGGATATCTTGATATGCAGTAAATCTTCCCTACGTTCTCACCGATATTTGCATGAGTATTGTCATAATCAATTCCACATGGAGTTATAATGTTCAATATATGCTCATTTATTTCCATTACAGACTTTGAAATGACAGCTTCACTTTTCCCTTTTTCTTTCTTCTCTATATGACGCATCACTCCAACCTTCCTATCTGCTCATAGATTAAATTATTTACCGGAACATCATAGACTGCTTGGACTGCATTTCCATAAAGTGCACACATTTTTATAATATCCTGCTCCCCTAATATTTCTGTACGGATTCCTACGGAAGTGTAGCGCTTTTGGAAATCAGCCAGGCGGTCTTTAAGCTCCTTCTCAGCATCAAGCCTGTTTTTTCCGGGTGCTGCCCATAGTTTTATAAAATGAACATGCTCAAAATTCTCCCCATTGCTTGCAAGCTCAATGGCATCATTAAGCATCATGGTTAAAATATGTCTTTTCCCGATATGATTGAGTTCTTCCTTGTATCTGTCCTTTAATTCTGTCTTATATTTATCAAGATCTATCTCCCTCGGATATGCCTCATACACAAAATTTTTCTTTTCACTTTCAAAGGAATGTGTAAGTGCCTCTGTTTTTGCCTGCCTGTCCTCATCACTCAAAAGATCAAGATTAAGGAAATAAACTCTGAGAAATGACATGATATAGCCATCTGCTCTATATAAAAAACATCCCTTTATATCCTTAACTCCCATAAATTCATTTGCTGTTATTTTATTTTGTGCCATCTCTACCAACTCCCTGCATAAAACTTTTTCTCAATGTATTGACATATTGCTGACATCAATCAATTAAATGGCAGCCCTTCATCTTCAACTCCTGTCGGCAAATTCATGAATCCATCTGCAGGTGCTGCATTGGCAGATGACAGCCCACCTTCTGAAAAAGGCACTCCATTGTTATTTCCGGCAGCCTTGCTCTCTGCAAATTCCTGCTCTTCAACGACAATATCCGTTGTATATACTTTTTGCCCATCCTTGTTGGTATAGCTTCCAGTCTGTATTCTTCCAACAATAACAATCTTTATGCCTTGATGAAAATACTTCTCCGCAAACTCAGCAGAACGCCCAAATGAAACACAGGATATAAAGTCAGCAGTCTGCTCACCATTTTCGCTCTTGTTCCTGCGGTCAACCGCAAGTGTATATCGTGCATAGGTCATCGGCTTCTCTCCTGCCGTTGCACGCACATCCGGATCACGGGTGAGTCTTCCCATTAAAATAACCTTATTCATATCTCATTCTCCCATATTGATTTAATTCCCATATATTCATACTCAAACCTTTTCTGTGCCCTTACATATCTGTATATTTGAATCAGTTTGTCAATCATGCTTTCATTGTGGTTATCACGGCGGACTGCAATAAATGTTACGGTTATAGCAAAGGCTATAATCATAATGCATGTAATAAGATTATTATTTATTGCATATATTAATATGCTTATAACCACCCCTATGGCTGCTGCAATCCCCATTGCTGCGAATTCCTTGCCTCCCATTCCCGGTACAAGATCATGAGTCTCAAGAACATTTACCGGTATATATAACTTTTGAGCATTATCATTCATAAGCTTTCTCCTATCTCTACGTTAAACGGACTCCCAGATAATCACAGAACATTGTGACTATTCCCATTGTCAAAGTAATCAGCACTCCTATCCTGGTTATCCTTATCGCCTGTTTCTTCAACTCCGGAATATCATTATCAGAAGCTTTCTGTATTTCTATCAGCTTCATAATCAAAAGTACAACCGACAGGGAGCCTGATATAGCTGTAGCTACTCCTATAAGATTTCTAAATAAAAGAATCGCATGCCTGAAAATGTTAACGAAAGCAGTTGAACTCTGATTTTGATCTACCTGACTGAGCAGATATCCATTGACAATTATGTCTGACATCTCAGACAATGACACAGTAATTACTATCACTTTGAATAACTGCTTAATTTTTATTTTTGCCTTATCAATCGTGATGTTCTCACAAGCCAGTGCATACAGTGTCTGAACTATCCTCAAAGCAACACCTACGCAGATTACAATGGTTAATGGATTTATAACCGCTTTTATATCCTGTCCAAATGCCGTGGAGGACGACACATCAAGTAAAATCATAAACTCCTCCCCAGCATCATTCCCATATACATACCGCTGCGTGCCGTGTCTTTTAATCCTGAACTATATGCAAACTTTTGAAGCCAGTTAGGTGTTTTTATAAAAAAGAACAGACACACTATGGATTTTAAAAGTGAAAGTATGTCACTTTGAACTGCATATGTTAATGCGAATTTATACAAAACCATCTGAATAATATAACCAAATGCCACCACAATAAATGAAGCTATAAAGTTGTTCCATTTCTCCTGACGTATTGAAGTTAAGTCGCATGCCATTATTGGCAATAATATTTTCATTAATCCAAGCTCCACACCTCTGATCAAAGCCACAATGCAGCATATAAGAAATATAACTGCAAAAACAATTATAAATATCAGCGAAAACCATCCCATTGTTATCATGTTATGAAAAAGTGCCGTTGCAAAACCTAAATCCGTATATGAAAATGAGCTTGCACCTGTTATATAGCTGCATAAACTGTCACTCCATTTAATAATAAGGTTCGTAACAAGGGAGCCCGCACTTATTACAAGCATTGCTTTAGAATTTCTGGCAAGAACAATCAATGGGTCAGCGTCTGCATCCCCATCTGTTTCAAGAATATATGAATCTAAAATATGTTTTAATGACAATAAGATTATCAATAACAGCGCCACACCCTGTGTAGCCTCAAATGTTTTGCTAATAAGCCCATCATTCATAAATGAATTACCCTCAGCGAAAGCAAGTACAACTAAATTCAGAATTCCATTCAGAATATCCGTCACTACTTCCTGAAACCATTCCTGTATCTTATTGAATGGCCACGCCGCTGCTAAAATCATGTTCATATGACTGTCACCTTTTAATTAAAATAAGATAATATGGTTGTGAACAAGGCAGTAACGCATATTATGACCACACCGGCAATTACAATTTTTTTGATGTTATCAATATATTTCTTTGTCGATGTTCCGGCTCCGTTGTCATCTACCGAAGCTGTCGCTGCCTGCATTCTAATCAGCTGCCATATAATTAACAGCAATGCAAGTACTGCCTCTATTACTAATAAAGTCGCTTTAGAATCTGTTATGAGTTCAATAATTCCCTGTACAAATGTTGACTGCAATATTTTGTTTGCTAAAATCATTTATGTTTCCTTTCCGTCATTCGCATTCATCTTCTCTAAGGAATGACACCCTTTTCCTTTTTACCTGATTGTCATCAGACATACTTCTTACAGTATTCCATATTCCCCACAATGGAATAGTCTTCGGGAGCTGCCTGACTTCCCTGGATTTTTCGACCTTCTTTATAAGTTCAATATTCTCCTGTCTGCTTCCCATCCCAAACTCTTTATTTACACATGTTTCACTTATATCTGGAAGTCGGTTCACCGCTCCAAATCTCCCTGTCATCAGGCAGACAGCATAAGGTGAGTTGATTCTTCCAACCTCCGCCGGCTCAAGAAGCTTCCTTCCCCCAAGATTACTGGAGTTGGAATAATTTCCGCCACTTCCTCTGTCAGTACTTATACTGTTTGAAACTCCTACACTTCTCACAGTGTAATTACCAAGTGAGTCCGAAATCATTTTGAGTGTATCAGGATCGTCAGATTTTAAATAAAGCTTCACCTGGCAATTTGTCTTAATATTCTTGAAATCCTCTTTGTAATTCTTCTCCATCTGCTGAATATCCTGGATAACTGCATTTACCCTTATGCCGCGACTCCTTCCGGCAGATAAAATATTTCCCAGACATGGTATCGTAGGAAAGTTTCCAAGCTCGTTAAGGTCATAATCCGTATCAACAGGAAGTCTCTGCCCATGCTCATTCGCCAGCTCAATCTGCTGGCTGTATAGCTGCGTCACCATTATTGAAACAAGTGGATATAGAGTTTTTTTATCATCCGGTACAATCATGTACAGGATGGTCTTTTTACGACCTATATCTTTTAAGTCAAAATCGCTTACAGATGTCATGGCCGCTATATTGGGATTCGTGAACAGTCTCAGCGTCCCCAGCGCTGAAGTAAAAAAGGATGACCTTGTTTTAGACGCTGCTATCTGTGCCATCGCAAAAACACTTTTTGCCGGATGAGCATCATCCAAACTATCCAGATACTGATTAAGCGGCATTTGTCCGAACATATCTGTTTTACACATATAGGCAATAAAATAATATACATTCGCCATGTTCCTGTACTCAGGTGGAGCCTCTAAGCATACACACAAAATTGCGGCTGCTATTGTTGCTGTTTCTCCGTTATACCAGAGTGGTTCGCCCTTCTGTTGCCCGACAAGCACAGATACTAAGTCCCAGGCAGCATCTATTGCCTTTGCTGTATTCCCTTCATCCAGCGCATTAAGTATCGGCTGGAGAAAGTTATATCTTCCGCTTTTTTCAGGCTGTCTCAAATCAAGGATCGCCACATCATATCCATTCTTTACGGCAAATCCTGATGTATAGCAGAACATATCACCTTTCACATCTGACAAAGCGATAGATACTCCTGACATTATCTGAAGATATATTGTCTGGAGAACTATTCGCCTGTCCTTTCCTGCACCTGTAGTTCCAATAATCATTGAATGAATATCATCTTTTATATAATAAAAATACTCTTTCCCTCCTGCTTTCTTATAATTGACAATAAGCCCTGCTTTTCCGTCAAATTTATCCCCCGGTGTATAAACAGCATATAAATTGCATTTTTCCTTATCTGTCAGGAAACGTTCAGAGCCATGCTGGCCGTTTCCTGAAGGAACAGGAATTGATATATCATCTGTTATTTTCATCATTCCAACCGATGATAATTTTGATGTTCTGTCCGTTGTAATCCACGCCACAGCGCATGACATTAAAGAAGCTGTTACAGCACTTAAAATTATGGTATTATTCTCCGTCTGACTACAAATAGCATGAAAATAATTGACATCCAAAGTCATATAGCCAATACTTCCACTTGCCGCAGTGTTTAAAAACCGCGACATTAAATAGCCCAACCATGGGCTGACACACAGGATACAAAGAGCACATGAGATAAGCCATCTCATTTTTCTCTTTTTTCTCCTGGTGCCATCCTTATTCAATGTGTTTTTTATAGGCAACCCTCCTTTAGGGACAAAATGCTAATTTTGTCTACTTTTTATGAATTTATGAGGTGATAAATTGAGTACAATCAAGTTTCTAAAACAGGAAGAAAAAGGGCGCTTATTCGGGTCACTTGATACAGATGAGCGCCGACATGCGGCAAGAAACCGTGCCATTTTATATTTAGCAGAATATTGTGGATTAAGAGCTACAGAAGTATGTCTTTTAAAAATTGATGACTATAACATCAATACAGCCAGCATTTTATGTACAAGACTAAAAAAAGGTAATGATAATACATTAAGAATCATTGATCCGCGCGTCATAGCAGCCATTAACGATTACCTTGATATTCGTGATACCCACTATAAGAAATCTGAATATCTTTTTATAAGTCAAAAAGGAACTGCAATGTCAAGAAAAAGCCTGGATAAGATAATGAAATACCATTGCAAACGTGCTGATATTCCGGAGAGCAAGCAGCACTTTCATGTTCTCCGCCACACAAGAGCTGTTGAGTTAGCAGAATGTGGTTTGGATACAAAGGATATTCAATGGTGGCTCGGACATAAGCGCATAAGCTCAACCATAATATATATGAAATATACAACCAGACAGCAGGACAGCTTGTATGACAAGCTTGCACTTGCGTTAAAAGACGAATGATAATTTAAACTACATATGTAATAGGGGGTAAAACACATTGAATATGGAGCGGGTTCGAATTACTGTTACCTTTGACAGTGAAACATATAAATATTTAAAAAATATATCAGATAAAAATCATATATCCATATCGGAAACGGTGCGCCGATATACAGAAGCCGGGCTTAACGGCAATCTATCAGAATCAAATATAAATTATGTAAGCACTATAATAAGGGAGCAATTAAGAAATGTAATGCAGCCATCGGTGGAACGCCTTGCTGCCTTATCCGCTAAGACATGCATACAGGCATCAACTGCGGCATACCTTACCGCTGAGACAATCGCACGATTTGTTCCCGATGAATTTCAAGAGGATGTGCAGCAAGTATATGAGGATGCCCGAAAGAAAGGGGTACGCTACACAAAAGCAAAAAGCTTCGATGGGGATTAACACATGAATAATGAAACTCTTTTGAAAAATAGATACTCCACATATCTGGAACAGATTTATCAAAAACAAAATAAAGAAAAAGCTGACATAATGCTTCAGTCTAGAGGGCTCTACTTGCCCAAAGAGGAAACATATGTCAGCTATCTATTTTATAGCAAACTACACAATATATGCCAAGCTAGATTTTGATAAGAAAGGACTTATTATGCCACACAATATCTTGATGTCAAAAATACGATGTTACAACCCTAATAAATCTCATTCAGCACTTAAAAATCTGAACTATATTATCTATATTGGTACGCGTCCCGGTGTAGACCTTACGGATGTGCAGCTTGATGAGATTACAGCACTTACAGAGGAAGATATTATACCGGAAGGACCGTCTGCCAATTCTCAATATATTTATTACATTGCCAAACGCCAGAACAGTCAAGGTTTATTTGGCAATTTTGAATTTAACAACATTACCGAAGTTGCTCATGAGGTAAGAAATGTAACAGATGCCGGAGTAAATGTCTATAGGGGTATCGTGTCATTATCAGAAGAAGATGCCTTAGAACTCGGATACAATAAAAAAGAAAACTGGGTCAATTACATGAACTCCGTCATGAATGACGTAGGCGATCGCTTTGGCATACCATTAACATCACTTAAATGGTGTGCCGCCGTTCATATGGAGCATGGTCATCCACACTGCCACTATACTTTTTGGCGCACCGATGGAAAAGTCATGTCATCATATATACATGTTTCAAAACAAAATGAAATACGTGAATTTCTTTCTAAGGAAATGTTTAAAGCCGAACGTGAGATGCTGATTTCTGAAAAAAATAAATACCGTGATGCAACTGTCGATGCAGCACATACATTCATGAACAATCTGGACATGGATTTTAACCATATTCCTGAACGTATAACCCGACAGCAGCTTATGCCTCTTTCAACAGATTTAATCGAGCTAGTTAACTCTCTTCCCGGCAAAGGCAGTCTCAAATATAAGCTTCTTCCACCGGAATGTAAATTGCTCGTCAATAAGGTCGTCGATGACGTTATTCAGATTCCAGCAGTCAACAAGGAATATACTTCATATATTAAAACTATATCCGACATATCAATAACATATTCCGCCAGCACAAACCATCATACTACAAACCAAAGTATTGCTGATGAAGACATTCGGACAAGACTAGCCAATTCAATCCTCAAATCAGCCGCCACTCTTTCATTAATACAAAAAAAGAATTTATCAGGTGAACTGAGTTCACCTCAACTTTTCATCTCTGATAATGAATTCTCTCAGATGAACTCAGTTCACCTCAACGATGAAGAATCCTCTCAGATGAACTCAGCTCACCCCAACGATGACGAATTCCCTCAGGTGAACTCAGTTCACCTCAACGATGACGAATTCTCTCAGGTGAACTCAGTTCACCTCAACGATGATGAATTCCCTCAGGTGAACTCAGTTCACCTCAACGATGACGAACTCTCTCAGGTGAACTCAGTTCACCTCATAAATGACAGAATACGTAATGATATTCCTTGTGCTAAGCTTGAGTGGACAAAAGGTTTTAAAAATACCCGTAAAGAGCTATACTCCCTTGATAAAAATGACCCTGATTATTTAAAAAAATTCAACAGAGTACTTGATAAACTTATCACATACCATAATCAAGGTAATCTTCCGGCAACATACCTGCTTGCTCGATTATATAGCAGCAAAGCCTATCCTGTATATAACAGTGAAATATCAGATATGCTTTATACGCTATCATACAATAACTTCAAAGATATTTATAATAATCAAAATACTCCTTTTCTTCATGGGTATTTAAGTTATCACCTCGGTAAAATGAGTGAACGTGGTTTGGGGTGTGAAGTAAATTATAATGATGCTGTAGCATATTATAAAAACTGTCTGAATGATAATGTATATGCACAATATGCACTTGCTAATATTTATCTCAATGAGAAAGCAACTCCTCTCACACCTGAGCTTTATATGACAGCCTTGGACCTACTTAAACATGCAAGTGCAGAAAATCCATACGCTGCATATCAGTACGCACAACATCTCGAAAATCCACTATATAATAATGTAAAACTTTCCGATGCAACCCAAGACGGTATATATCATTACTACAATATTGCACTGACAGGTTTTCTCAAAGAACAGGATAGTGACTCAAATCTCGATGGAAGTATCTTATATAAAATAGGCAAAATATATTATGAAGGAAAAGGCTGCGAAAAGGATGATGAAAAAGCATATGAATATTTTATGAAAGCAGCTGACTGTAAAAACAAAAACGCCTACTATGCTCTTGGTAAAACATGCTCTGATAAAACAAGTACACATTATGACATAATTCGTGCTGAACAATACTATCTCAAAGCATATGAAGAATATTATGATTCAGAAACCGGAGAATCACATGCCCCATCCTATTTAAAAAAATCAATGGCAGATTTATATGCTAATCAGGAACATGGAATATATGACATTAATAAAGCTATCAGCCTTTATAAAGACTGTGCTGAAAATGATAACGACACATTCTCCATGTTCAAGCTTGGCTCTATATATCTCAATGGAAATGGTGTTTATAAAGATATAACTCTCGGACTGCACTATCTCAATGATGCCGCTGACTGCGGAAATAAATTCGCAAAAGTCACTCTTGCAGATTTTTATGCTGACGCAACGCATAACCATTATAATATCGCAAAAGCCATCAGCCTTTATAAAGACTGTATTAAGAATGATGCCGATTCCTATTCTATGTCTAAACTTGGTTCCATATACCTTTTTGGTAACGGAGTTCCTAAAGATGAGGCTCTTGGCTTAAAATATCTAAACGATGCTGCAGCACAGGGAAACGAATATGCTCAAAAGACAATTTACTTTTATAATAATATGAAACACTCCATGGCAGTATCAGCTTCATTTTCGCTTGCATATCATTTTCTTAATTCATTAAGTGACCGCAGAAATCAGGAGCATCTGCTACGAATACACTCAAAATCCACATCGAAAGAGGCTCGCATTGATGCTTATAAGAAAAACAAAGAACATTCTTCAGCCGATTTTGAGCATGAGTAACTGAGATGAACTGAGTTCACCTCAACTATTCTGATACCATTCTTAAAAAGCATACAATACGAAAAACATTGCTCAAATAGATAGAATATTATGGCATTTTTCTTGCTTGCATCACATTTTTAAACGTAAATGCGCTATATACATTGATTTTCGCTTAAATGTGATGCACTATTTATTAATTAAAAATAGTAAATGCATCACGTCTCAAATGCCCTTGGTTGCTGGCTTTGCCTGCAATCCGTATAGGCGGCGTGCATCGCCCTATTCCTGCCCCATGCCATCCCTTTGGTATGGGGATGCATTCATAAGTCCTATCGCTTTTTGATAGGGACGAATGAATGCCGTGGGGTATGCTCACATAGCTAAAAAATAAAATATGCTTTACCCAGCTAAGAGCAGCACAATTCTCAACACAAGTACTTATTTATGCTTCTCAAGTGAACTCAGTTCACCTCTGCTTTTACGCTCCCCTCAGGTGAACTCAGTTCACCTCTGTCTATTCACAATTCATTATTTTAGACTTTTGAAATATGTCGACAATTTTATAGCAAATGCCGACACTATTTTTGTAGACATGGTATGAATAATACGCTATAATATACATATAGAGAACACATTACCGGTAATTACCTCTAAATAACTTGCCTAATTGGAGGATAAATAAAATGTGTAAAGTAATTTCAATCATCAATAATAAAGGAGGGGTAGGCAAAACCACCTCTACAGGTATAATTGCTCAGCTGCTCGCTTATCTTGGAAAGCATGTATTAGTTGTAGACCTCGATTCACAATCCAATCTATCTATGATGTTAGGTCAATATGAGGAAGATAGCCAGGATATAATAGAAGGGCTTGCCATTCCTGAACATCCCAATATAGCGGAGCTTTTTAAGTACAGATATCGTGACCTTGGAAATGTTACTAAACTTATCAGGCACACGTCAGTGCCTAATCTTGATATAATACCATCAAGTAAACGGCACAAAAATACGCAGCTAAATATTGCTAAAAATGAAACCGGAAACAACAATGTTATCTTAAAAAGAGCTCTTACACTCATTCGTGATAGTTACGACTTTGTTCTAATAGACAATGCACCTGCAAATGACATTCTTACAGTCAACAGTCTTTTTATCTCCGACCTCGTCATTGTGCCTGTAAGACTTGAAGGATTTTCTTACAAAGGGCTTCGCGAAACTATTGATACACTGCTGTACATAAAAGATGAACATGATATTGAAAGTATTAAATTTGGCGGTGCTTTTATTACCCAGGCGGAAATAAATACGAATATATATAAAGCACTCAAGTCCAATTATACCGATGAGCTTGGCGGACGTTTTTATGAAACACCAATCAGAAAAGATATTCACATCAGCGAACTGGAAACTAATTTTAGCCCGCTGCTTGAGTATTGCCCTAATACCAATGCCGTTTTTGATTACAGCAATTTAATCCTTGAACTTGGCATACTTGATGCTAAAACGTCCGCAATGCTCCGCCACTCAATAGGCGAATAAGGGGTATTAGGTGAACTGAGTTCACCTCACTCACACATGAAAACATTTCAGGTGAACTCAGTTCACCTCATCTACAGAAAGGATATAACAATATGGCAAAACAAAAATTTAGTTTTCAGCTGACTCAGCCAGCAGCTCAACCTGCAACAGTTCTCGGCGAACAGAGCACCAGCGCCGGCACTGTTGCCTCCATAGTGCAACGTCTTGATAATAATGATAAAAATCCGTTTGAGATTAAGCTGATTCCCCGCAACCGCATTCGCATGAATAAAAAGAACAGCTATCCGATTGAGGATATAGACTCTCTTGCAAAGTCAATTTTGGAGTTCGGCTTGCAGCAAAACCTTGTAGTTGTTTATGAAAGCGAAGAGGATATATACATAATTGAGACAGGTCACCGCCGTGCCACAGCTCTCAATATGCTGATTGACAAGTATTCCGGCAATACCGATTATCCGGATTATGACTTATATATAAAGAATGTAGCCCCTTATGAAAAAGGATTTCCGTGTAGGGTAATTTATTTAGAAGATGGAATTGAGTATTATGTATCTGATGACACCGATTTATCAACCATACCAACAAGTGTCATAGACAGCGAAATCCGTCTATATATTACGAACGAAGAGATAAGAGCAAAAAATCCGGCAAGAACTGCTCAAGCCATAGCAAGACTAAAACAGCTTTATGATGCTAAAAATGCAGCGCTCGACCACTCTGATAAAATAAACGTAAATAATGAAATAGCGAAAAACCTCAACATCAGTCCCCGTCAGGTAGCAAAGTACAACTCTATTGAAAGCCTCATTCCCGAACTAAGAAGCTTATTTATAAACAACAATATCACATTATCAAGCGCCTCCGGTTATGCACAGCTCACACCCGATGACCAGAAGCAGATATATCAGATTTTCAAAATACATGAAGATCTGAATACCCGACAGATAAATGAACTTATTCAAAGCAACCAGGAACTTAATCAACAGATAAAAAAACAAGAAGCCGCAATTGAAACTTTATCCTCTAATCATAGCTCGACCCTTGTTAATAATGATGAAGTTCTTAAATTAAAAAAACAAATCAATAATCTGAAATCACAGCAAAAAACTATATTAACCGAAAATTCCGAACTTAAATCGCAAATGCTGGCTAAAAGGAACCTAAAAATCACATATGATTCTTTAATCAGTTTCTCTTCACGTTTTATTAAAGAAGCCGCAGGATACTCCGCTTCTGAGCTATCCTGCGATTCAGCAAAGCTTGATAAAGCACTCTCTCTGCTTGCTGAAATATCTGAACTGGATTTATTTTAAACAGGAGATGAGGTGAACTCAGTTCACCTCATCTCCTGCCTCAGCCTTAACACTATCACAGATATTCTCAATGATTGGAGTCAGCATATATCTTTCCAACAACTTTTTTATATCTGAAAAATCGTATATATCACAAACTTTAATGCGTAATAGCTTTATACCCGCATCTGCACATAGTTCATTTTTAAAAGTATCATTTTTTTGACTTGTTGCAAAATCGTGCATATAATCATCCAATTCAATAGCCAAAATCGGCCTTGCTATATCTATCTGTGTTATAACGAAATCTATATGTTTAGCAGCTATCCTTTGAAGATTAACCGAATAATACTCATTAATATATTTTACTCTAAAAATATCAGCCAGCCTTACTTTATAGTGTATTTCTACGTTATATTGTTTTAATGCCTGCTTTAATTGTGAATAAAATTTCTGTTCAGTGGGTGTAAGTAATGAATTCATCAATGTGTAATATTTATAATATTTTTTATTCATTTTTCCACTTACAGCTGTATCTTTTTCTATGGAATCTTGCACTTTGTTCTTCCACGTTGCATATCGCATATTATTATAGTTCTTCTTTTTATAATTTTTTCTAATTTTTATTTTATTTCTTATATGTATTACCAATAAAATAAACAGTATGCCAAATATCAATTCAAACCACGTCATATTTTTCCCCATATCATGTAGATACTAAACTATCACAGCAAAGATTATTGTACGTTCTCTATATTTATAACAGCTTAATAAACATTATTAAATAAACTTAAAATTTTTCTTGCATTTTTGCTGTGATTTATGTAAGATGTTCTTGTAGTGAAAGTAGACAAAATTAGCATTTTGTCCACTTTTAAAAGGTATAAAAAAAAGTATTTTTGTATCATATATAATCTCATATTTCCGGTTGTGTCTCCATCATTTCCAGCTGCTGATTTTTAATTTCATTTCCAATTTCCGATATATATTGATTTATATTTCCACCTATTGTGTAGGCTTGTGCAATATCCTCAAGCTTCCATATCCTGCCGGTAGATTTGACCAGTTCACTTAAATTATCCAATACAACTTTAGTTAGACGAAATCCATTTTCACTAAGAGCCGTCTTGAACTGGGCAGATGCCACCTGCACACGCATTTCAGTTAAAACTTCCGGTTCGCCCGCTGAAACACCACTATGCTCATTCCACCTACCCTCAATATATTCTACGACATTATCAAGATAACTGCTTTCCTCTGCCGTAATGTTCCTGCTATGTTCATGCTGCAGCACTGTACTTGGATGTATATCGGGAGTATCAGTCATTCGATATAAACATTCTGATTTTCTGTTTTGAAGAGAAATATCATCAAACACGCCCGACTTATATACCTTCTCAATACTCTCGACAATAGCATTAACTGTATTGTCATGCTGCATCTTTGTTGTCATTCTTGGTGTAGTGCCAATCTCTTTCATTCTCTCATACCGTTCAATCGTACCAACATATGACAGTATCGGAGGCACTGCCATAACAGCAAGCTCCACATGATATCCTCTGCTCTTTAACAGCTCTGCTGTTCTTATTGGCACAGCAGATGTTCTAAGTGTACCTTCAATGATAAGATTATATTTTTCTCTTGAAAGTTCATCTATCAACCTCTCTGTTACCTGCGACGAAAACTTCTGTGTGTAATTCACATAATCATCACCGTATTGAGCATATAGCTGGTCGAAATGGGGATGTTCTTTTCTAAAATCATCACCCGATATCACAACTACGTTTTTATTTTGTCTCACACATAATTGAGTTATTAAGCTTGATTTTCCTGCACCTGGCTGTCCACCAAGTATTATTGCTTTCGGAAAATCCACCGCATATGCTTCCTTTATAGCACAACACTTCAGACCGTTATATATTTCATCAAACTCAGATTGAGAAAAATCTTCCATTTCTCTCATATTTTTCACCTCAACTCAGCTTTTTCAATGTTTCATTTACCATTTGCAGTTTTCCTCTAACTATATAAGCATCTTTTAAATTATCAAGCTCATAAACATTCAGATAAATTTTTTCGACTTCTTCTTTTAAGCTTACCGCAAAATTGTCCATAGGGTTCTTATCAATATATCTTCTCAAATCTGCACGTATCCCGGCAGCAAACTCCCTAAGTACTTCTATCTCTTTAATAACCTCATAATCTGTCATATCAAAACCTCATAAAAATATTCTATTCTTCTGTCATATTTCCCCACAAGACCACTTTATCAAACATTTGAATTTTATATGGTGCCTTACTTTTCTTCCCACACATATACATAAAGTGCTTTGGTCATTTCATTACTGTAATAATTATAACACGGAGTATGTGAATATGAAAGAAAAAACGCTAACTATATATTCTTATCCACTTTTACGCAGCCCTTCTCCTTAGGCTATTGATGTTATCTCTACCAACCACCTATGTGGATTTTTCATTAATTTTATAAACTTCCCCTTCCTGATATATGTTATATTTCCCATCATTTTCCACCTCCAAATCACAGTTGGTGCAAAATTCACAATCCGGATTCATGCATGATATAAAACCACACTCCATAGGGCACTCATCATCTCTTTTTGGTCTGGATGACAACTTGCCACTCTTAAGAATTTTATATACTTTGGAAAATTGATACAGGGAATGGTATTCCAAATTTGAACCACACAAAGGGCATTTATTTAATATATCTTCCATTTTCACCTCACATAAATTTTAATTACCCAAAGATAAATAATATTGTTTCACTTCCGTAAAGTCTGTAGATTCCTCCGTTTAGATTATTTCTTAAGCATGTCACTCATATCTTCATCTGTCATTTGAGCATATTGATAAACATCATACAATGGTGCATAATTATATCTCCCGAAAGCGCGAAATCTATATCTGCCTACCTTTTTTAGGATACCTTTTTTTTGCAGACGTTTTACGTCTTTATGTGTAATATTAAAAGTAGCCTGATATACCTGGCTGCTAACTCCTACTCCAAACATTTCAGCCAATTGCCTATATTCAAAGCCATTATTGATAAGCAGCTCAAACACCTCTACTTTTTTCATTTTTTCATCACACTCAATACCTGTAGAATTGAGTAATAAAATAAGCTGCTCTTTAAATGCTAAGCTCTGAGTACCAGCATTCTTACATATTTCGCTTTTAACATACTCATCCACCGATAAATTCTCACCAAAAAAATTAATGTTTCTCATACAATTCCCTTCTCTTCCCAGCCTCCGCCAAACATATCATACTGAACCTCCTGATTGTAAAAATGATTTTTTGTGTTTGGTGCAAAATAGAGCGCTGTCAGTAAATAAGCATAAATGTTCTTTATTTTTGTAGTCACATTTTGCATTGAGGTTATGACATACTCAAGATGGCTGTCATTAAGCTTCAGAAATTTTGCCTTAACAAGCGCATAAGGGTAATTCTCACCGCCTATTTTTACAGTCTTGCGGCTGACACAAACAATATCACAAATAAGCTCATACAGTTCATCAAACAGCTCTCTATCATGACATGTATCATGCTGAATATGATAATCATATCTGATATTCTGCTTAATCTGCTCTATGTACGCTTCTACATTATCAATACTGTGTCCAGAACTCACTTGAGATATATCTCCATCATAGAGGTGAACTGAGTTCACTTGTAACCTGTCATTATGCAGAGGTGAACTGAGTTCACCCGGTATGTCAATCCATTCTTTATTTTCCGAAATTCTGTCATTGCTGTTATTATCTGTATTATCTGATAGATGGATAGATGGATTAATATTATTAATATCAGTATAATTAATATTAGTATAACTAGCGTCCAAATTTTGAACCTCCTGAAATATAGAATTGGGATTTCCAGAAGTCCGATTATTGGATTTGCAGAAATCTAAATTTTGGATTTCTGAAGATCTGCCTTTTGGACTTCTGGAAGTCCTGAAATCTAAATTTTGGACTTCTGTGGAAACATCGGTATTATCAGGCTTTTTTTCGTCATCCTGAATAGGATCAGAAGCACATGCTGTGACAAAATTTTTTACATATATAATATCAGGTCTTCCAAGTCCCTGCCTTTTCTTCTCTATAAGCCCAATGCCTTTTTTATTATCGAGTTCAGCCATAATCTTGGCGCAGGTTCCATGAGAGCACCCTAGATCATTCATAATTTCCTCAACTGTATAATAGATGTAAGCTCTGTTATCCTCATCAAACCATCTGTTTTTTACTGATAGCGACATTCTATCCAGCATAAGCCCATACAGGAGCTTAGCATCGCTGCTAAGCCCTTTGAACCGCTTGTCCTTAATTAACAGACGCGGAACACGGTAAAACGAAAACTGTTCCGCTTCAATTCCGTAATAGTAGTCAAAAACAAATTCTTCTCCCATGTTCATCGTCCCTCAACATTCATGTTTTCAATTATAGCTTCATGTCCACTGTTTTCCTGCTCTTTTATTTCCTGTTCTTTAAATGCCTCAGCCAGTTCCTCTACACACTCTCTTATTTCATCATTTGCATAGCCCTTACTCTCATAAAGCCTATGCACATCCGCTACGCTGTTATCAACTCCTGTAAGCTCATTTAAACGCAGCATTTTCTTAATTATATTTTCATCGGCTATGTAGCCATCCTCTGCAACACTCATACTTATAATTTTGCGATCCTTTTCAAGCAGCTCTTCCAGATAACGCTTATTCATGCTTTCAAGATTATTACATAATTTATTTACCAGCTGCATTGTGTCATTCAAATTTTCTATTTCTTTCATCAACTTTAACCTATCCTCTAATAATCCATGTGTGTTCAGTTGCTGTGCAATTTTTGTCATTGCGCAAATTTTGTCCCCTATGCTCTCTCCTTCATAGGTGCTGAGCATTCTCTCTACAGACTTAGTAATTCGACATGTTATTTTTACTTCTCTCTTTTCACTTCCCTTCACACGTATCACATCCTCTCACACATTTTTCTATGTCAATATAACATCTAAAAAACCTGTCAGTACCACTGTTAGAATAAACATCAGAAACACTCATTTCTCTTAGTTCCGGCATGTTCTGTACAAGCCGCTGAAAAAACGCAATATCTTCTCGTGTACCCATCAATCTGATTTTCAACATAATTAATCTCTCCCTCCCAGCATTGCATATAATTTTTTGTTATATGTAACATACTCCGGATACCGGAGCTGTATCGCCTGCCAGAAGAAAGGCGCATACGAACAGCAAAACAACTCACTCACACTATAATTCTGGCATTCCTCTATTTTCTGCCTTGTGCATTTAACACTGGGCATTCCATCACAATACAGATTAAACGCCATTCTTATCACCCTGACACTTCCGCTTGTCACCCACCCTTCATGTATACATGAAGGTTTAACCAATCCACTTTTAAAATCATAAATCCTGTCTATGTGCTGTCTGGTATCTGCATTTATTCCTAAGCAATATACCAATGCAATATGATACTCATCCTGATAACGCACCTGCGAAAGCTTCTCATAAAAGAAGCTCTCATGTGCTTCACTTATAAAACTTATTTTCTTTTCACTTTCTGTATTGTTCCTTGCTCCTATCGCTGTACCCATGTGTTTTCCTCCAAAAATCTTTATTTTTCTTTAAGCTGTTTTAAATTCTATCTTGGTAAAGCAGTAAAATTACAATATTATAAGTCAAAAAATATTCGCCAAAGTTAAATCTATAAGGTAGCAAATAAAGGTAAATAAAACTTTTATAATTTTCCCTATTCCCTTTTTTTCTTTATGTGTTATAATATTGTCAAAATAATAACAATATCGGAGGTATTCCTATGTTAGTAACAGCTAAAGAGATGCTTGAAAAGGCAGTTGCAGGTCACTATGCAGTTGGCCAGTTTAATATTAACAATCTTGAGTGGACAAAGGCTATTCTCACAACAGCGCAGGAGCTTAATTCCCCTGTTATCCTTGGTGTTTCTGAGGGTGCCGGTAAGTATATGACAGGCTATAAGACAGTAGTTGGTATGGTTAAGGGTATGATGGAGGAGCTTAACATAACAGTTCCTGTCGCTCTTCACTTAGACCATGGTTCATACGAAGGATGCCTTAAGTGTGTTGAGGCAGGTTTCTCTTCAATAATGTTTGATGGTTCACACTACCCTATCGAGGAGAATATTGCTAAGACTAAGGAATTAGTTAAGATTTGTGCAGAGCACAATATGTCCCTTGAAGCTGAAGTAGGTTCAATCGGCGGCGAAGAGGACGGCGTTATCGGTATGGGTGAATGTGCAGACCCTAACGAGTGTAAGTCTATTGCAGACCTCGGTGTAACAATGCTCGCAGCAGGTATCGGCAACATTCATGGTAAGTACCCTGCTAACTGGAAGGGACTCAGCTTTGAGACACTTGCAGCAGTTAAGGAGCTCACAGGTGATATGCCTCTCGTTCTTCACGGTGGTACAGGCATCCCTGCTGATATGATTAAGAAAGCAATTTCTCTCGGCGTAGCCAAGATTAATGTTAACACAGAATGCCAGTTATCCTTCGCAGATGCTACACGTAAGTACATCGAAGCAGGCAAGGACTTAGAGGGCAAGGGCTTTGACCCACGTAAGCTTTTAGCTCCTGGTACAGCTGCAATCAAGGAAACTGTTAAAGAAAAGATGGAATTATTCGGCTCAGTCGGCAAGGCTTGATTGACTTGAACGCAGAATAAGCAATCCCCCGCTTCAAGTGTGTAGAACACTAAGCGGTTGGTAAGGGGGATGCTTATGTCAGTGGGAGTTAAAAGCTCCCACTGACAGTTCGCAAAGCGACTGCGTTCATGAGCAAGTAGCGAAAGCGGATTGCGAATGTCCGCTTTACTCTCATATATAACTCAGGATGGTTATCCATTCTGAGTTATATTTATTATGATTTATATGTTCAAACATTACAGAGAATCGATAGCTGAGTAAAAAAAATAAGTTTTTTTCAAAAAAGGGCTTGCATTTTTGTGAGTTATAGTTTATTTTATTAACATAAATGATGTCTTGTAATACTAAAGCCAATATTTAGGGAACAAGGTCATATATTTCGTGTGAGTGAACAAGGGCGTTCCGTTTAGTTGGAATGCCCTTTTTTTATGCATATATGTCTAATTTTAGAAATATAAAACATATATGCACTGCTCGGATACAGGCCTGTCATATTTTGTATCCTGACATGGAAAACACGAAAAATCTATAGCATGAAAGGAATGGAAAAGAATGAGCAATATCAATGTAGAAGAAATTTTTGGCGAGAATGTATTCACAGTTGGTAAGATGAGAGAGCGCCTTCCTAAGAAGGTATTTGCAAATCTCATGAATGTTATGAACAAGGGCGGCGAGCTGTCAATCTCCGATGCTGATGTAATCGCAAAGGCAATGAAGGACTGGGCTGTTGAAAAAGGTGCAACACACTATACTCACTGGTTCCAGCCACTCACAGGTATCACAGCCGAAAAGCACGATGCATTTGTTACACATCCTGATGCAGATGGTAAGATGATTATGGAGTTTTCCGGCAAAGAGCTTATAAAGGGCGAGCCTGATGCTTCTTCTTTTCCTTCAGGCGGCTTAAGAGCTACATTCGAAGCCAGAGGCTACACGGCTTGGGACTGTACTTCACCTGCTTTTGTCAAGGAAGATGCTACAGGTGCAATCCTCTGCATACCTACAGCCTTCTGCTCATATAAGGGAGAAGCACTCGATAAAAAGACACCTCTTCTTCGTTCTATGGAAGCAATCAGTGAACAGGCACTTCGTATAGTAAGGCTTTTTGGCAACACAGAAGCTACTAAGGTTACAGCATCTGTAGGTCCTGAGCAGGAATATTTTATTGTTGACAGAGAAAAATATCTCGAAAGAAAAGATTTAATCTATACAGGCCGTACACTCTTTGGTGCACCTGCTCCTAAGGGTCAGGAGCTTGAAGACCACTACTTCGGTTCCATCAAGGAGAGAATCGGTGCTTACATGAGAGACATTAACATCGAACTCTGGAAGCTCGGCGTAACAGCAAAGACACAGCATAACGAGGTTGCTCCGGCACAGCATGAGCTTGCTCCTATCTATGAGACAGCCAATGTTGCAGTTGACCACAACCAGCTCGTTATGGATGTCATGAAGAAAGTCGCTACACGTCATGGGCTTACATGTCTTCTCCATGAGAAGCCATTCGCCGGCGTTAACGGTTCAGGTAAACATGATAACTGGTCAATCGTTACAGATAACGGTGTCAACCTCATTGATCCGGGCGACACACCTAATGAGAACCTTCAGTTCTTACTTGTCCTTGCCTGCATAATGAAGGCAGTCGATATACACGCTGACCTTCTTCGTCAGTCCGCTTCCGATGTCGGAAACGACCACAGACTCGGAGCTAACGAGGCACCTCCTGCAATTATTTCAATGTTCCTTGGCGATCAGCTTGAGGATGTTGTTAACCAGATTATAGAGACAGGTACAGCTACACACAGCATTGAAGGCGGCAAGCTTCTCACAGGTGTTTCCACACTTCCTGATTTTGCAAAGGATGCCACCGACAGAAACAGAACTTCGCCTTTTGCTTTCACAGGAAACAAGTTCGAGTTCCGTATGGTTGGTTCAGCCGATTCAATCGCAAGTCCTAACACTGTTCTCAACGCAATCGTTGCAGAAGCATTCTGTGAGGCTGCTGATATTCTTGAAAAATCAGATGACTTTGACAAGGATGTTCATGAATTAATCAAGAAGTACATGACTGAGCACAAGCGAATTGTCTTCAACGGCAACGGCTATTCAGACGAATGGGTTGCTGAGGCTGAAAAGAGAGGACTTCCTAATATCAAGTCAATGGTTGATGCAGCAAGCGCTCTCACAACAGACAAGGCTGTATCTTTATTTGAAAAATTCGGTATCTTCACTAAGGCTGAGCTTGAATCACGTGAGGAGATTACATACGAAACATATACTAAGTACATCAACATCGAAGCACTCACTATGATAAGCATGGCATCTAAGCAGATTCTTCCTGCTGTCATCAGCTACACAACTGAGCTTGCCAATTCGATTGCTTCCGTTGAGGCTGTAGGCTGTGATGCAAGTGTTCAGAAGGAAAGACTTGAGAAGGTTACAGTTGAATTAAAGGCTATGAATGCTGCTCTTGAGAAGCTCAAGGCTGACCAGGCAAATGGTGAGAAGGAATGTGCTAAGTGCACAGCAGTTTACTACCATGACACAATCATGTCCGATATGGCTGCTCTTCGTGCTCCTGCCGATAAGCTTGAGATGCTCGTTGACAAGGACTTCTGGCCAATACCTACTTATGGCGACCTGCTCTTCGAGGTATAGAAGCAAACTTAGCACTACATTTTCAGTCATTGTATGACTTGATTCTGCATGACTTAATAATGTATGACTTGATTTTGTAGTCTGAAACCGGAAGTAAATGTATATTTAATTTAGCTTTTCATTTTGAAACGCTTCTTCATATGCTATACTTCTGCTGTCTGACAGAAAAAGGCGTAAATCCGGAATTTGGATTTACGCCTTTTATTTTTGGTTCTTTTTCAACAAAAAAAATTTCTGCAAAGCAGAATTCTCCGCCTGCGGTGGGTCGCCTAAGCGACATAATTTTGCTTCGCCGCAGTGCGTTCCTGCCCAAAGTGCTTTTAATATAATAGGGAATTTCAACGAAATTTCCAATTATATTAAAAATATTGGGGTGCATGATTTTTCACTCATACACCCCAACATTCATTATAGAACACATTTATTATAGAACCTTATTTGTTCGAATATCATTGTTTATTATTTTAGCGTATTTAAACAGTTAAATTTCTGATTCCATAATATATCAGACAATGCTGCTTACTTAAGCATCTCAAGAATCTTGTTCTTAGGCTGTACACCAATGCTCGTATTGACTGTCTTGCCATCCTTAACAACTACGAGTGTAGGAATTGACATAACACCATACTTCTCAGCCAGTGAAGACTCCTCATCAACATTAATCTTACAAATCTTAGCATCCGTAACCTCATTAGAGAGTTCTTCTATAACCGGCAGGAGCATCTGACACGGTCCACACCATGAAGCCCAGAAGTCGAGAAGCACCGGCTTATCAGAGTTAAGCACTTCGCTCTCATAATTGTCACTTGTAATGTGTAATGCTGCCATTTTCTAATCCTCCTTGTTTTTGCGAAGCGAAAATCCGAGCTCATATGCGAGGAGAGGATTTTCCTCCTTGTTTTTGCGAAGCGAAAATCCGAGCTCTCCTGCGAGGAGAGGATTTTCCTCCTTGTTTTTGCGAAGCGAAAATCCGAGTTCTCTTGCGAGGAGAGGATTTTCCTCCTTGTTTTTGCGAAGCGAAAATCTAATGCGTGCCTGCACGCTATATCCTCTGTCAGGAGAGCATTTTCATCTCATCATTTTTTCGAGACGAAAATCAATCACTACCTGTGCATACACGCTATGCTCTGCGTAAGAAGTTGATTTTACTTCATTGTTTTGCGAAATGAAAATAAATCTCAACTTGCGCTTACACTCTATATTCTGCGTGGTGAACTGATTTCGCTTCATTTTTCTTTCAAAATATATTGTAACAAGATATGCGGATTTTATCCAGTAACGAATGTTACATTTTATACTTTCTTAATATTTACATTTTAAGATATCAGGGTCAAAAGGTCAAAAAGCCGTTCGTGCTTGCACGATTAGGCTTTTG
>OGFG01000806.1_pt1 | contig 35305 bp, 33 predicted proteins | sample 1570761 | NCBI WGS metagenome assembly OGFG01 (sample SAMEA2581938, study PRJEB24529) | metagenome | biome: Human gut stool | place: China | collected 2011
CTGAACTATTAGTGTTTGCAAATAGTCTGGCTTGCAATATAGTAAAATTGCACAATTGTTCATTGATAAATTTGAGTTTCGCAATTACCTAGATAAAAAATATTATACGAGGAGGAACCGGTATGATTTCAGAGAGAATGGTTGGTCTTGTGAAAGGCAGCTCGGTTATACGGGCTATGTTCGAGGAGGGAAAGAAGCTTGCAGCGCAGTATGGTGCTGAAAACGTATATGATTTCAGCCTTGGAAACCCTAATGTGCCTGCACCTTCGGAAGTAAATGAAGCGATAAAGGCGGTTGTCTGCGAGGAGGAAAGTACATTTTTGCATGGATATACAAGCAATCCGGGCTATGCGGATGTGAGAGGCGCCGTTGCGGATAATCTCAATAAGAGATTCGGAACACACTTCACATATGAAAATATCATCATGACTGTCGGTGCGGCAGGCGGATTGAATGTCATATTCAAGTCACTTTTAAACGTAGGTGATGAGGTTATAGCTTTTGCGCCTTACTTTGGCGAGTACCGTTCATATGTTGCCAATTATGATGGAAAGCTTGTCGAGGTTGCTCCCGATGAGAGCACATTTATGCCGGATATGGCAGCTTTTGAGGCAGCGATAACACCAAAAACCAAGGCTGTTATCGTGAATAATCCGAATAATCCGTCAGGAGTTGTCTATTCTGAAGATATAATCAGAAAAATTGCTTCAATTATGGACAAAAAACAGAAGGAGTATGGCACAGAGATTTATCTCATAGCTGATGAGCCATATCGTGAGCTTGTCTACGATGGCGTTGAGGTTCCTTTTTTGACAAAGTATTATGATAACACTATAGTCGGCTATTCGTTCAGCAAATCATTGTCACTTCCGGGTGAGAGAATAGGATATCTTGTCATTCCTGATGAGGTGGTCGATGCGAAGATGCTTCAGTCGGCGGCGGGAGTTGCCACAAGAATACTTGGATTTGTAAATGCACCGACACTTATGCAGCGCGTTGTTGCAAGATGTCTTGACGTTGAAGTCAACGTAGCAGCTTATGATAAGAACCGCAAAGCACTCTATGATGGACTCACGGAACTTGGGTTTGAGTGCATCAAGCCTCAGGGCGCATTCTATCTGTGGATGAAGGCACCGAATAAGGATGAGGAAAAGCTTGTCATGACTGCAAAGAGCCATAATATTCTGGTTGTTCCGGGAAGCTCATTCGCATGTGCAGGATATGTAAGAATTGCATATTGTGTATCATATGATACAATAATGAATGCGCTGCCAAAGTTCGCATTGGTAGCCAGAGAGTTAGGTTTATAGAGTATAAGTGGACAATTTTATATGAGCAGGAAGCGAAAGCAGATTGCTGATATCATTGATAATTTTGTGGGAGGATTAGTGATGAGTGAAAAAAAGTGGAGAGAGAATATCCGCAAGGTGGTGCCATATGTACCTGGTGAGCAGCCAAAGGTAGAAGGAAAGCTTATAAAGCTTAATACCAACGAGAACCCATATCCACCTTCACCTTTTGCCAGGCGCACGGCAGAGCAGATGGATGTCGAAAGGTATCGTCTTTATCCGGACCCGGCAGCCTCAAAGCTTGTAAGTGCACTTGCATCGGAATACGGAGTGAAAAATGAGCAGGTTTTTGTAGGTGTCGGTTCAGATGATGTGATTGCAATGTCTTTTTTGACTTTTTTTAATTCGGATAAGCCTATTCTGTTTCCTGATGTGAGCTATTCATTTTATGAAGTGTGGGCTGATTTATTCCATATTCCTTATGAAAGGCCGATGCTTGATGACAGCTTTAATATCAAGCCTGAGGACTATATGGGAGAGAACGGCGGAATAATTTTCCCTAACCCTAATGCACCGACAGGCATATATATGGAGCTTGACAGCGTTAAGAAGATACTTGATGCCAATCGTGATGTTATAGTGATTGTGGATGAAGCATATATTGATTTTGGAGGAGAGAGCGCACTGAGCCTTATAGACGAATATGATAATCTTCTGGTTGTGAGGACATTTTCAAAATCACGCTCAATGGCAGGTCTGAGAATAGGATATGCTATCGGAAATGAAGAGCTTATAAAAGCTTTAAATGACGTAAAATATTCCTACAATTCCTATACAATGAACATGGCAGCGATTGAACTGGGAGCAGCAGTGCTTGAAGATAAGGAATATTTTGACACGACGGTTGCTAAGATTGTCGATACAAGGGAAGCTGCCAAGATAAGACTTAAGGAGCTTGGATTTACATTTCCCGATTCTAAGACGAACTTCATATTTGCGAAGCCATTGAAAATCACAGCAAAGCAGATGTTCGAGGAACTTAAAAAACGCAACATCTATGTACGCTATTTTACAGGGGAGCGAGTAAAAGAGCATCTTAGAATAACGATAGGCACTGATGAAGAGATGGAACGCTTTTTTGAGGCTGTAGAGGAAATCCAGGGAGAAATATAAGGCATAGAATGTACAGCTTTAATGTGGTTACAAAGATACAGTTAATTTAACATTAATATAAGTTTATACTTATTTAACAGACTTTTCCCGTAGAATGTGTTATCTTATATTCTGTTATTTAATCGATAGAGATGCGAAGCAAAATTATGCAAAGCAGAATTCTTTATTGTGAGCAGGAAGCGAAAGCAGATTGCGAATATCATTCACATAACAGCTTTTTGGCATTGGTTATAAAATTAACAAGGAGATATACATTTTATGGGAAATTTTATGAATAACTTTCGTTCGAAAATGTACCGCTTCATGCAGGGAAGATATGGTGTAGATCAGTTTAACCGATTCTTGTTCGGCTGTTCCATAGCTTTCCTGTTTTTGTCAATTTTTGCAGGAAATTTCATGTATATACTCGCACTTGCCTGTCTTATATATTCATATTTCCGCATGTTTTCAAAGAACACGCAGAAGCGCTACAAGGAAAATCTTCTTTATGTAGGGTATACGAAGCACATAAGAAGCTGGTTTAATACATGGAAGTTAAGATTCAAGGAAAGAAAGACACACCACATTTACAGATGTAAAAAGTGCGGTCAGAACATAAGAGTTCCGAAAGGAAAGGGCAAGATATGTATTACATGCCCTAAGTGCAAAAATGAGTTTATAAAGGTGAGCTGATGTTTGGTTATGTTACGATTAACAAAGCAGAACTAAAAGTAAAGGACTACGATAGATATCATGCATTTTACTGCGGTCTGTGCCACGCTCTTAAGAAGCGCTACGGGAGGCTTGGACAGTTCACGCTTACATACGATATGACATTTGTGACACTTCTTCTTACAAGCCTTTATGAAGAGAAGAGCGAACATTTGAGGGAACATTGTATGGTACATCCGGCGTCAAGGCATGATATATACTATAATAAGTTTTCTGATTACGGAGCAGACATGAATATGCTTCTGACTTATTATAAGCTTCTTGATGACTGGGATGATGACAGAGATTTTAAAGCACTTATAATGGCGGGACTGTTAAAGCGAAGATGTAAGAGGGCTGTACAGGAAAATCCAAGGCAGGCAAAAGCTGTCAAGACATATATTGTAGAGAACAAGGCATGCGAGAATGCCAACGAGAAGGATTTTGACAAGGTTGCCGGCTGCACAGGAAGAATGATGGCAGAACTTCTGTGTTACCGGGAAGATGAGTGGTCACAGTATCTTAGACAGCTTGGTTTCTATCTTGGAAAGTTCATATACCTTATGGATGCATATGATGATCTCGATAAGGATGAGAAGGATGGCAGCTACAACCCTATGAGGCAGCTGATGACAGCTGGCTATGGCAAGGAACAGATAGACGCTAAAGCTTATGACATGCTTATGATGATGGGGACAGGTGCGGCGGCAGGCTTTGAGAAGCTCCCGATTCTTGAAAATGTGGATATTCTCAGAAATATCCTGTACTCCGGAATATGGGGAAAGTACAATGAGAGGGTGAAAAACAAGAGTGCCTCACACGAAAAAAAGCACTGCATAAGAAAATCAGAAAAATGTTAGATATTTAACAATAGAATGGAGCAAAAAATGAGAGATCCATATAGTGTGCTGGGAGTGCCTCCTGATGCCACTGATGAAGAGATAAAAAAAGCATATAGAAAGCTTAGCAGAAAGTATCATCCCGATGCTAATATCAACAATCCGAACAAGGCGGCTGCCGAGGAGAAATTTAAGGAGGTTCAGGCTGCATATGACCAGATTGTAAAAGCCAAGGAAAATCACACATCGGCATATGATTATGATGACAGGGCATATGGTCAGGGTGCTTACGGACAGAATCCTTTCGGTGGTTTCGGCGGCTTTGGTGGTTTTGGCGGTTTTGGAGGCTTCGGCGGCTATCAGAATGCAGGGCGTACAGCCCAGGATGCACAGACACAGCACCTTAATGCAGCTATGGATTATCTGAGTCACGGCTACTATAAAGAAGCCATGAATGTTCTTAATGATATTGATGAACACAATGCGCGCTGGTATTATCTTCATGCCATGGCGAACAGAGGACTTGGCAATTTGGTTAATGCCAAGGAGGATGCCAGAATGGCGCATCAGCTTGAACCGGGTAATACTGAGTACGCACAGTTCGCATCGGCGATGGAGAATGGCACTGACTGGTATGCCGATATGGGAAATGTGTACGGCAGGCAGGTTTATCAGGCTAATGATTGCACAAGCTGCCTTACTAAGATGTGCTGTCTTAATATGATGTGCGGCGGATGCTGCTGTTAGTAAGAGCTTTTTGTCGTATTTTGCGATAAAATATTCTTGCACTTCCATTATAAAAGGGATAAGATAACAGGGTGTATAACAGGAAGTAAGATATATACAATATTATCCCTTTTAGAATAATATAATGGAAATGAGGATTAATATGACAAAAGCAGAGGAATATATTAACTCCATACCTAAATTTGCAGGAAAGACGGAGCTTAAAAATACAGAGATATTATTGGACGAATTAGGAATAGATACTTCACAGATGAAGATTATCCACGTTGCCGGGACGAATGGAAAGGGCTCAGTGTGTTCATATATATCCAACACGCTTGTGAAAGCAGGATATAAAACAGGGCTTTTTATTTCACCGCATCTTGTGAAGATTAATGAGAGAATACAGATTGACAATGTACCTGTATCGGATGAGATTTTTGATGCGGCATATGAGAAGGTACTTAAAGTAGCACACAGGATGGAGCAGTCGGGTGGTAAACATCCGGCTTATTTTGAGTTTTTGTTTGGAATGGCAATGCTTGTATTCAAGGAACAGGGCGTGGAATATGTTGTTCTTGAGACAGGAATGGGTGGAAGGTTAGATTCAACTAATATCGTGAAAAAGCCGCTAATGACTGTCATCACAAGTATAAGCATGGATCATATGCATGTGCTCGGCAATACTATTGAAGAGATTGCAGCGGAAAAAGCCGGAATAATAAAGCCGGGCGTGCCATTAGTGTTCTACGGCGCAGATGCGAGAGTAAGAGGTGTGCTTGAAAGGAATGCACAGGAAAGGAAAGCTCCTTTTGAAGTGATAGATGATAGCAGCGTATCATCGGTTCAAAAAAAAGGTAAATTTATTGATTTTTCCTTAAATAACAGATATTATAATAATGAGAATTTCTCGATATCAAGTGCTGCACTCTATCAGGTGTGGAATTCATCACTTGCAGCGACGGCGCTTGCTTGGCTGTCCGCTGAATGCAAAGCTTGCATCACGAATGAGCAGATACATGAAGGCATAAGCACTGCATTCTGGGAGGGACGCATGGAGCAGATAAGACCGGAAGTGTATGTAGACGGTGCGCATAATGAGGATGGAATAAAAGCCTTTTTAGAGACTGCCAAAGCCATGAAGGACAAAAGACAGATACTTATGTTCTCAGCGGTTGCAGACAAAGCATACGATGTGATGATTAAAGAGATATGTGAGTCTCAGGCATTTGATGAGTATGTTGTCAGTACGGTTGAATATACTAACAGGGCTATGCCGGCACAGGTATTTTTAGACACATTCCGCAAATATACAGATAAGCCTGTATATTTGGAGGAGACTGCACCAAAGGCACTTGAAAAAGCTATGGCACTTAAGAATGAAGATGACAGATTATTTATCGCAGGTTCACTTTACCTTGTAGGTGAGATAAAAAGAATATTATCGAAGTAGAAAATTAATATACGGCAAAGAGCCGCCAAGAAACGAGGATTAGCATGATTGATTTTGATGAGGAAATTAAAAAATTCCAGCCAAGCCAGGAGGTTGACGAGGCTGAGGACGCAATATACGGTAACAGTACGGTTGATGTGACGGACATCATTGACAAGATAATAACTAAGACCGTCGAGAGCAGGTAGAGAGCCCGGAGGAACAGGATGAAGTGTTATAAATGCAACAGCGAGCTTGACAATAGCAGCGACTACTGCTTAAAATGCGGTGCGGATGTCTCTGTGTATAGAATTGTAGTAAGAACTTCCAACACATACTATAATCAGGGTCTTGAAAAGGCGAAGGTGCGCGATTTGTCCGGTGCTGTGGAGAGCCTTAGGACAAGTCTTAGCATAAATAAGAATAATATCAAGGCAAGAAATCTTTTAGGGCTTGTCTATTTTGAGATGGGCGAAGTTGTGATGGCTCTGTCAGAATGGGTTGTGAGCAAGAACTTAAAGCCTGAGAGAAATATTGCGGACGTTTACATAAAGAAAGTCCAGGATAACCCTAATAAGCTTGACATGATGAATCAGGCAATAAAGCGCTTTAATATCTCATTAAAGTATGCCAAGGAGGGTGCGACCGACATGGCTGTAATTCAGCTTAAAAAAGTCGTCGCAATGAATCCTAAACTCATCAAGGCAGGACTTTTGCTTGGACTTCTCTTGTGGAAGGATGGACAGACTGACAGAGCGGAGAAATGCTTTCAGAGAGTGTTAAAGACAGACAGGAACAACACGCTTGCCCTGCGCTATATGTCGGAGCTTACCGGAAGTCTTGAAAAAGAAGAAGCAGATACACCTGCTGTCTTTAAGAAGAAAAAGAAGGCTGTGCAGCCGGCGATTACAGGGCATGATGTCATTATTCCGCCTAACTCTTACAAAGAGCCGAGTAACGGAGTGTTTACTGTGCTCAGTATTCTCCTTGGAGTGGTTTTAGGAGCCGCACTTGTGTGGTTTCTTATAGTTCCGTCTAAGATATCAAGTCTAAGCTATGACAACAAACAGCTTGTCATCGACTACAGCGAACAGTTGGCAGCCAACTCGGTTGATATTGCAAATTTAAAATCACAGGTTAAGTCGCTCACAACAGAGAGAGATAATCTTTCAAAGCAGCTTTCGGGCTACACGGGTGAGAACGGCGAATCAAGCATGTATTCGCTTCTTTTAGAGGCGGCGGATGCCTATGTGAATTATGATTTTGCACAGGCACTTATATTGCTTCAGCAGATAGATGTAGCACTTCTGCCTACACAGACTGCCAAGGATGTCTACAATACGATGTTAGATTCAAGCAGCGGCGGAGCGGACAGATTCTTCTCACAGGGAAATAAAGCATACCTTGAAAAGGATTATATTTCAGCAGCCGATTATTTTGAGGCGGCTCTTATATATGATGAGACTAACGATGAGGCAGCATATTATCTGGGACTTTGCAGGCAGGAAACTGAGGATGCGGCTGTTGCGGCAGCATATTATGAGGAGTTTTTGACAAAATTTCCACAATCGGGATTTGCAGCAGATGTGACAGCAAGACTTGCAGCACTTAATGCAGCACTTCCACAGGAAACACAGCCTGACACTCAGGCACCGTCAGACGATTCACCGGCACAGCCTGATACACAGGCTCCGTCAGATGACACTCAGGCACAGCCTGACACGCAGCAGCAGGATACACAGCCTGCACAGGATGACAGCGCACAGAGTGATACACAGCCTGAAGGTGATAATCAGGGACAGTAGATATTTTTAAAGTACAATCAGGATTAATATATAACTGTTAGGAGCAGCTTTTGACAGTTATTAAAAAGAACACGCACAGACGAGAAGATGTATGCGTGTTCTTTTTGTTTGCTGATTTTATAAAATAAGGAGGGGATGTCATGGAAGAGCCGTACACAGTTAATGGCGACTGTCTGATAATACATTTTAAGGAGGAGCTTGACCATCATTTGACGGAGCAGCTGAGAGGCGTGATTGACAGCATTATTGAAAAGCGCGGAATAAGATATATTGTCATGGATTTTGAGAACCAGAGCTTTATGGATAGCTCAGGTATCGGCTTTATAATGGGGAGGTATAAGAGGATTGCGCCATACAAGGGAAGAATATATGTCACGAATTTGGGAAGAGGTCTTGAGAGGATATTTAAGATAGCAGGGCTTTATACCATAACGGTGGAAAAGGACAGTGTTGAGGCAGCATTATATGAAGCAGGAGGAAGAAGATGATGGGCACGTACAGTAACAGATTTTACATGGAGATGGATGCAGTCTCGGAAAATGAGGCATTTGCAAGAGTATGCATTGCCGCATTCTGTGCAAGGCTTGACCCTACGCTTGAGGAGATAAACGATATCAAGACAGCGGTTTCCGAGGCAGTCACCAATGCGATTATACACGGTTATAAAAAGCAGGGCGGAACAATACATATGCAGGCAGATATCGATGACAATGTCCTGAGTATATGCATAAGCGATGATGGCTGCGGAATAGAGGATGTGAATAAGGCGATGGAGCCGCTCTACACTACAGGGGCGCTTGAGGAGCGCTCAGGAATGGGATTTACTTTTATGGAGATATTTATGGATTATCTTCAGGTTGAATCGGAACCAGGCAAAGGAACTAAAGTTATCATGAAGAAGGAAATAAGTAAAAATAAATAAAAAGATAAGGGTGTGGTATATATGGATGATACCAAAGAACTTATCTTAAGAGCACATAATGGCGATAAATCAGCACGTGACAGGCTTGTTATGGAAAATATGGGACTCGTTTACAGTGTCTCAAGGCGATTTATCGGAAGAGGATATGAATTGGAGGACATTAACCAGATTGGAACAATCGGGCTTATAAAGGCTATAGACAAGTTTGACGACAGCTTCGATGTCAGGTTCTCAACTTATGCGGTGCCTATGATAGCCGGGGAGATAAAGAGATTTTTCAGGGATGACGGAATGCTTAAGGTCAGCCGTTCATTGAAGGAGAACGGCTACAGAATAAAACGCGCATCGGACGAGCTTGTGAACAGGAACGGAAGAGAAGCGACAATAGAGGAGCTTGCGGCAGCTACGGAGCTGTCGGTTGAGGATGTTGTGATGGCTCTTGAAGCAAATACGGATGTGGAGTCGATTTACAGGACAATCTATCAGAATGACGGAAATGAGATATACCTTGTGGACAAGATATCATCAGAGGGCAGCGCTTCATTGAAGGATGAAGCTGCAGGGGCGCAGGAGAGGCTTATTAATTCTATCCTGCTTAAGCAGCTTATGGCTGAGCTTGACGAGATGGAGGAAAAGCTTATTATGCTTAGATATTTTAAAGAAATGACACAGACGGAGGTCGCCGACAGACTTGGAATAAGCCAGGTTCAGGTCAGCCGTCTTGAGAAAAAAATATTAAAAAAACTGAGAAGCTTTATAAATCTTTGATGCATAAAATCGGTACGCATAGAGATAATACAATGGAAGAAGCTTTGAAAGCCGTAAAAGTATTATCGTTGTGTAACAAATTTGTGTGCAAAGAAAAGAGGAGCATGATGGAGCAGACAGTGTATATAAAGCTTGATAAAAGTGTATGCATTGACAGTGCGGATGTGTTTGTGAGTGACATAGCGGGTGTATATTGTGCTGACAGGCATATCTGTAACAGAGTAAAAGCCATAAAAATATTAAAGTCAGACACAGGTTCGGACAGAAGGTATGTGGTAAGTGTCATCAAAGTCATTGAATGCATACTTAAGGAAAATCAAGGCCTTACGGTTGAGAGCATCGGAGAGCAGGATGTTGTCATAGAGCATAAGGATACCAAGGGCAAGAAAAAGGCGGCTGAGATTATAAAAGTATTCTTTATATGTCTCATAACCTTGCTCGGAGGCGGCTTTGCCGTTATGGCGTACAACAATGACGTAGGCATGGCGGACATGTTTTCAAGGATATATGAGCTTGTGTATGGGGATGAGAATGCAGGAGGCATGATACTTGAAATCAGCTATTCCATAGGGCTTGCCCTGGGAATAATAGTGTTTTACGGACATTTTGGAAGCTGGAAATTCGGCAAGGACCCGACTCCGCTTGAGGTTGAGATGCGCTTATACGAGGATGATGTTGACACAGCGATGATAAAGCAGAGCAGCAGGGAGGGCAATGAGATTGATGTGGATTAAGGCGTTGTTTCTTATAGCGGCGGGACTGTGCGCCGGAGCTATGGTGGCAGCAGGCTTTTTTGCATTTATCACTGCCATCGGAGTTGTGACGACATATGCATGGAGAACAAAGACTGCCGGATATATAAAGACATACGAAAATACTCTTGCAGCCGGAGCTATAATAGGGAATGCATGGTGGGTGCTTGGAAGCAATATCAGCATCGGAAGTGCCGGAGACGTGTTTCTTATTGTGGTCGGACTGTGTTACGGAATATTTGTGGGAAGCCTTATAGTTGCGCTTGCTGAGACGATAAAGACAGTTCCGGTATTTTTCAGGCGTGCTAAGATTACAATGGGTCTGCCTGCAATAATCATTGCATTTGCGCTTGGCAAAGGAATAGGTAATATTTTGTTTTATCTGTTTGGAATGAAAGTGTGATAAAGCAGGTTTACCGTCTTGTTTTTTGATGGATATATACTATAATGTATATTATGGGTAAAAAGTATAGTGAAAGTTACAGCGCAGATGACTGAATTTTCATATAGCTGTGCATAAACAAAAGAACCGGAATTGGAGAATCTTATGGATGAAAACGAAAAGGAATTCTGGTCAGGATTAGATAGCTATCTTCCTGAGCTTATAGTGCAGATGAGTTCGCTTGCAGTGAAATCTTATTATTCAATTACAAATCTTAAAAACGGAATTACATGGTGGTCACAGAAAGCGATGGAGTATTTCGGTCTGGAGAGCAATTATACTGTCAGAGGGAAGGAACGTACATCCAAGGGCTTACATCCGGATGACGTTGAGATTTTTAAGAGAGGCTTTGCAGAGCGTGTTGCGGGCAGGAATCTGGACAAACCATGGGAGTACCGTATAAAAGATGGAAGTGCATATAGCAGATTTAATGCTATGGCGCGAATGCTATATGACAGTGACGCTAAGCCATATGTAATGATAACAAGATATGTAAATTACGGATTGTTTGATGAAGTGGATACTGTTACAGGACTCCGTACCGAGTCGGTACTTACATATCACCTTTCAAGGTATATATTAGACTCTGGGCGAGGTGCCCTCCTAAAGATTAATATCGACCAGTTCAGCCATATCAATGTCATGTACGGTGCAGATTTCAGCGACAAAGTATTGAATAAGGTTGCACAGGTGCTTATTGGTATCATACATGATAATACACATATCTATAAGCTTTCAGGAGTTAAGTTCGTGATAGCACTCGGTGAGATATCGAGGAAGGAATTAAGGAAAATATATGAGCAGATTGTAGATGCGCTTGAGAATAAGATTGAAGTGGAAGGAAAGAAGATTCCGCTCAAGCTTTCGGCAGGCGTTGTGTATATTGAACCATATATGACAGAGCCTAATATGATTCGAAGCAGGCTTACATATGCTGTTAACCATTCAAGATATGACCATCATGGTGAGCTTGTCATCTTTAACGATGAGATGGGCGGAAGAGACAATCAGCATCAATTTGAGCTTATTGGGCTTATTCATCAATGCGCAACGAGTGATTTTGACGGCTTTAAGCTATTTTATCAGCCGATTGCAGACACAAGAAACGGAAATATCCGCGGCATGGAAGCTCTTATAAGATGGGAGAAGGAGCCGTATGGTCTTATATCGCCGGGAGTGTTTATGGAGTGGCTTGAACAGGATCCATGCATATTCGACCTTGGCAACTGGATACTTAGGACAGCGCTGACAGACATTAAGAAGGTAAGAGATGCGCTTCCCGGATGCTTTGTGAATGTGAATGTATCAGCAGCACAGCTTGAGAGAAAGGAATTCCGTCAAGCTGTCATGAGTATTATAGAGGAGACAGGGGCACATCCGCAGGAGTTGTGTCTTGAGCTGACCGAGAGATGCAGGGACTTGGATGTGGAGTTTTTAAAAGGCGAGGTCGAATTTTTCCATTCTAAGGGAATAAAAGTGGCACTTGATGACTTTGGAACCGGTAACAGCTCACTCAGTCTTGCTCTTGAACTGCCATTCGATGAATTGAAGGTAGATATGAGCTTTATAAGGGATATTAAGGACAAGCCGCAGAATCAGGCTATGGTACAATCAATAATAGATTATGCGAAGCGCACAAGCACCGAGACCTGCATAGAAGGCATAGAAAACCGTGAGGTTGACGACTATATTAAGAAGTTCGGTGCTACCTGGCATCAGGGATATTATTATTCTAAGCCGGTTCCTATTGACGAATTTGATAAAATAATACGTAAGGCTGACAAGATAGTGTAATATAGATAGGTAAATTATGGTATTGCAAAAGGTGTAGTTTCGTAAAAGTCTATATCAGAATAATATATGCTGTCAGGGAGATAATATTACCACAGACAAGTTTTGTATAAATTAGTGTTTTATTATCGGAGGCATATATGAAGGATAAACAGACTCGTACACAGGAAAGGATAGAGAAGAGAAACGAAAGATATAATGACTATGTTAACCGGATTACACCGAAGCATAGCTGCCTGAAGAACTGTGTCAAGGCATTCGCAGTAGGAGGCATTATCTGCACAGTAGGACAGGCAGTCATGAACCTTTACATGCTTTGGAATGATAAGGACACGGCAGCAGCCTGGACAACACTTACCTTGATTCTTATAAGTGTGATACTTACGGCTTTTAACATATATCCGTCGATCACAAAATGGGGCGGGGCAGGCTCGCTTGTACCGATTACAGGATTTGCCAACTCTGTTGCGGCTCCTGCGATTGAATTTAAAAAAGAAGGCTTTGTGTTTGGAATTGGCTGTAAGATATTTACAATAGCAGGACCTGTTATTTTGTATGGCGTACTCATGAGCTGGATACTCGGAATTATTTATTGGATATTAATTTTTGCGGATGTAATATCTTGACAATTTACATTGAATGTGCAAGTATAGGCTATGTAGGTTATAAAAATAATGTGGTCGTAAAATAGGACCGATAGGAGAGTACATTGAATAATTTTAAGCCAATTAAGTCTATTCTTTCTGAAGTCAGAAATGACAGAAAATCTCATTTTAAGCAGACAAGCGGTTTTGTGCAGCATGGAAATACATCGGTTATGAAACACTGCATATCAGTGGCTTATGTTAGTCTTATGATTGCGAGGAAGCTGCATATAAAGGTTGATAAGAAGGCTTTGGTCAGAGGAGCATTGCTTCATGACTATTTTCTATATGACTGGCATGAGAAGAATAGGGAGCATTCACTTCATGGCTTTAAGCATCCTTACTTTGCATTCCGCAATGCGGACAGGGATTTCAAGCTTAATGATATAGAGAAGAATGTTATTCTGCGTCATATGTTCCCACTTACACCTATTCCTCCGGCATGCAGGGAGGCATGGATTGTCTGCATGGCTGATAAGTATTGTTCAGCGAGAGAGACCATGTATACTGTGAAGCGGTATGCACATAATGCACGTCAGCTGGTTTTTGGATAAAAGATATGGCGGGGATTTTACTGTTAAGCGGTAAAGTACCCGCTTTATTATTTGATTATTTTAAAACTTGGGGGCAAAACATGCCCGTTTATTTTTTTGGGTGTATAATGTGTTATGTTTAGGCATATCGCTCCGTTGTACGAAGCAAGATGTTCTAAGGACTCTGATGAATATTTCTCTATATACGCCACCGACGCAAAGCATACATCCTTGTATGCATTGCGTCTAAAGCAGCATCCTTGCTGCTTTTGGCTTGACCTTGCGCAGAGTCCTAAGAACATCTAAGCTTCTACCAAAAGTCGCGATATGCCTAAACATAACACGTTATACACGGCTAGGTTCATGGTGCATGTTTTGCCATTCAATCTTATTAAGTATAAAATCGCTATGTATAAATACATGAAGTTAGGGCAAATAGACAAGTGCTTGCAAATTGTATTAATTGTTTGTGAATTGTATAATGATTAACAGGTTAAATCTTTGTATAGAATAAATTATTTGATTGATTTAATGTAGCCATATCAAACCATTTAAATACTATTAACACAAGTTAATAAAAAGTCTTATTTGACCCCGGAATCATTACATAGGATAACAGCGTGAGAGAAAAAGAGATTAGAAATGGAGTTCTTTAAAATGGAAGGATATATTAAGAAATTGGGCGCAGCACTCAGAAAAAAAAAGTTTGGAGATGCCATAATAAATCTTCTCGGTGTTGCAATCGGTTCGTTTATATATGCATGTGGAATAAGCTTGTTTCTTGACCCGAATAATCTTGCACCGGGCGGTGCTTCAGGTCTTGCGATTGTGCTTAACAGAATATGCAATATAGAGACAGGTACGCTGTATTTTATTATAAATGTGCCTATAATGGTTATTGGTCTATGGAAATACGGTGTCAGATTCATTGCTTCCACTTTTTTTTCTATCCTGCTCAATTCGATTTTCACGAACCGGCTCGCGAAGCTTGGTGCGCTCACAGATGACATTTTTATTGCGACAATGGCGGGAAGTGTCCTTGTGGGTGTAGGAGTTGCCATTGTTTTTAAGAGCAAGGCGACAACCGGCGGAACGGATATCATAGTGAAGGTACTGCATGATAAATATAAACATATTAAGACAGGAGTTATCTTTCTGCTGACTGATATTGTGATTGTCGCCTTTTCAGGTCTGGTATTTAAGGACATAAATATTATAATGTATGCACTTGTCTCTGTGTTTGTTCAGGGCAAGGTGCTTGACATTGTACTATATGGTGGAGATGAGGCAAAGCTGTTCTATATCATAAGTGATAATCCGGATGCGATATCAGAGAGAATTATGAAGGATATAGATATCACTGTGACATTTCTGAAAGGAAAGGGAGCATATACAGGCAAGGAGAAGCAGGTTATTCTATGCGTCGCAAGAAAGCAGCAGGGGCCTGCCATAGAAGAGATAGTAAAGGCTGAGGATAAGGACGCATTCATGATTATATCTAGTGCCAACGAGATATACGGCGAGGGCTACAAGAATATAATGAGTGAAAAACTATAGCTTCATATGCATGATATCAGGGTCAAAAGGTCAAAAAGCCGTTCGTGCTTGCACGATTAGGCTTTTGAACTTGGGACCCGCAAAACATGAGGAAGCAGCGATTTACGCAGTAAATCAGCGGATTCCGAATGTTTTAGAATTGCGGGAGCTGTTTTACAGCGGAGCAATTCGAGGATATGAAATGAGGGGCAAAATACCTTTTGACCCTCATTTCATATGCATTGCGGCTGTATTTAAGCCGGCACAAGAACCATTGTATGAAATTTTATAATTAATGCGAACTAATTCCATGTATTAGTTCGCATTACTGATTATTAAAAAATACATCACAGAATATAAATTGTCATTTCAGGGTATTCTAGTAAAAAGAATTTAGAAAGGATGCCATGAAATGGCTTTTTGTTTATGAGCATAAAAATGATAGGAAGGCAGAGCGTAGAGTTTTGCGAGCCGCCTGTTATCACGGCAAGGGCGAGTGTGGCAGGAAAAAAAGAAGGCGATGGACCTCTAGGAAAGCTCTTCGATGAAGTTGTGGATGACCCGATGGCAGGTCAGAATACATGGGAGGAAGCGGAAAGTACCTTGCAGGAGAAGGTGGTCGGACATCTCCTTAACAAAGCAAAGGTAAAAGAAAGCGATATAAGATATATCTTTTCGGGGGATTTGTTAGGACAGCTTATCGCTTCCTCATTCGGTCTGGCAAAATATAATATTCCGTATTTTGGACTGTTTGGAGCCTGTTCGACAATGGGTGAGGGTATGTCGCTTGGTTCGATGATTGTGGCAGGAGGCTGTGCCGACAGAGTTATAGCGGTCACATCAAGCCACTTTGCCAGTGCTGAGAAGCAGTTTCGTTTTCCTCTTGAATACGGAAATCAGAGACCGTTGTCTGCAACGTGGACAGTCACAGGAAGCGGAGGAGTTATATTGGAGAAGGCTGTCGGGAATAATGCAGCTTTTTCGGGAAAAGTGTGCATAAAGGGTGTTACAACCGGAAAAATTGTGGATTATGGTGTGAAGGATTCCTTCAATATGGGTGCCAGTATGGCTCCGGCATGCGCCGATATGATATATGCCAATTTTAAGGATTTTGGTGTTGATGCAGATTACTATGATAAAATTTTCACAGGGGATCTTGGCTATGTAGGTCAGAGAATACTGATTGACTTATTAAAAGAAAAGGGAGTGGATATATCGAAGGTTCATTCTGACTGCGGAATGATAATATTTGACCAGGAGACACAGGATACACATGCAGGAGGAAGCGGCTGCGGCTGTGCGGCAGCAACACTCTGCTCATATATTTTGAAAAGGATGGAGGAAGGGGAGTTTAAGAGAGTTCTTTTTGCCCCGACAGGAGCGCTCATGTCGACAGTGAGTTACAATGAAGGTATGAGCATACCGGGAATTGCACATGGCATAGTGCTTGAGCGGATAGAATAAAGATGTGATTGCTTAGAAATGGAGAGAATGATGGATTATATTAAAGCATTTGTTGTAGGCGGACTGATATGTGTTGCCGTACAGATACTTATGGAAAAGACGAAGCTTATGCCGGGAAGAATAATGGTGCTTTTAGTGTGTACCGGAGCGATGCTCGGAGCAATAGGAATATATCAGCCTTTTGCCGACTGGGCAGGAGCAGGTGCCACAGTGCCTCTTCTTGGCTTTGGGAATGTACTGTGGAAGGGAGTTAAGGAGGCGGTTGACCTTGAAGGCTTGTTGGGAGTGTTTAAGGGCGGCTTCAAGGCAGGTGCTGTCGGAATTTCAGGTGCGCTTATATTCGGCTTCATTGCTTCGCTTATAACCAATCCTAAGATGAAAAAATAGATAAAAAAGGCTTCCGGAATATGTGCACACATCATTATATACAGTGTGGCTGTTTCTGGAAGCTTTTTTATCTGCTTAATTTTAATGACCGTGGATATCACATTCGTTTTTTAGCTTGTCAGGTGTGATAACATAATTTAAATCAGTTACAATATACTGGTCTATATTCTGGATGAGAGATAAATCCTTTTTGATATAAACAGCCTTATAACGTGATTCAGGAGGGCAGTTGTCTGTTGCAATTTTGCCGGAGTTACGGCACATCGTAACCTGTATGTGCACATCGCACACTTCCGTAGGCACAGTTCCGTCCTCGAAATATTCGGTGATAATCTGGCTTCCGCGAGGGTCGCTGTCACATAAGCCCGGTATGGCAATTTTGCCCGATTCGGCACATACCTGTGCTTCAACGATATTGTATGGCTTCTGGAATTCGGTATATTCAAGGTTCTCATGCGCATGTTCCATTACATCACGCCATATATATAGATGTGTCATAGTATAATAGTTGGTGTTGACAGGTGTGCTGTCATCATTTCCAATCCAGATGCCGGCAGTGTAGTAAGGTGAGAAACCTATGAACCACTTGTCTGTATTGAGCTGTGACGTACCTGACTTTCCGGCGTAGTACATATTATCGCTTTTTAGGTAAGTGAGATTGTCTGTGACAACACTTCTAAGCGCACTGTCAAGAAGCCATGCTGTTGACTCTTTTATTACCCTGTGGCTTGTTGAGGTTGTGTTATCTATAAGGATATTTCCGTCATGGTCGAGAACCTTCGTGTACAGCTTGGGTTCGTTATATACACCATAGTTGGCGATGGCGGCGTATGCAGCAGCCATTTCATAGTTGGTTGCACCGTTGGTGATACCTCCGAGTGCGATAGCCTGATAGTGCTGTTCCTCAGATGTGAGTGTGCTTATGCCATAGCTTAGTGCATAGCTGTATCCGAGTTCCGGAGTTATATCTGTTATTATTTTTACGGCAGGTACATTTCGTGAAACGGTGATTGCTTCACGTATTGTCATAAGTCCATGGTATTCATCATCAACATTGGTTACGAGCTTGCCGGTTGAATACATATATGGAACGTCATCGTAAACTGTAGCAAGAGTCATTCCTGCTGTGTCAAGAGCCGGAGAATACACGGTCAGAAGCTTGAAGCTTGAACCCGGTGAACGTGTTGAGTCGGTTGCACGGTTGAGAACAAGGGAATGTGTCTTATCGCCACGGCCTCCTACGAGTGCTTTGACATAGCCGGTAGACTGTTCTATCAGCACGAAGGATGCCTGCGGCTCAAGTGTGTAAGTTATATTCTCTGTTCCGTCAACTACAGTTCCGCCTGTTTCATTTAAAATGTAAGATTTAAAATTGTTTATAGCTTCCTGTGCCTCGGACTCTTCTGAGAACATGAGCGTGAAGCCCGGTATGCCAAGCGTTGTCTGATAAAAATTGAGGATAGAGTTTTCAGTGTAGCTGTGGAATTCTCCGTCCTTATCTTTTATCTGCACTCTGTATCTTAGAGTAAAATCATAACGTCCGGCATAGTATTCCGGATTGTTGACAGCAGCTTCGGCATATTTTTGGAGCTCACTGTCCTCACAGGAGTATATCTGGAGACCACCGCGGTATACGAGGTTGTATGCCTGTGTCTGTGTATAACCCTTAAGACTCATCAAATCTTCCATAAGCTGGGAGATAAGTGCATCTGTATAGTAAGAATATGCGCTTGAACCGGAGGATGTGTTCTTCACATTCATAATGCGGTCATACACATTGTCGGCAAGAGCTTCGTCATATTCCGCCTGTGTTATAAATTCGTATTTCAGCATGTTGTTGAGAACTATTTTACGGCGGTCACTGTTCTTTTCCGGAAAACGCACAGGATTATACTTATAAGGGTTGGATGTTGTCGCTGCAATTACGGCACTTTCAGAGATTGTAAGCTCTGATACATCCTTGTTAAAATAATTCTGTGCTGCCGCCTGAACGCCAAGGTTATTGTTTCCAAGATTGATAGTATTTAAATAGTTCTGTAAAATAGTGTCCTTGTCAACCTTCTGTTCGAGTATCAGGGCAAGGTACTGCTCCTGAAATTTTCTCTTGAATGTATCGACAAGGCTGTTCTCACTCTCGGCAGAAAAAATGTTATTTTTTATGAGCTGCTGAGTTATTGTACTTGCACCCTGTGTACTTTTAAACTTATTCTGGATTGTCTCGTAGGCAGCACGCACGATACCGCGCGGGTCAATGCCGTTGTGAGAGTAAAAACGTGCATCCTCAATAGCTATAAAGGCATTGATAAGATGCTTAGGCATATCCTCTATGCTGGCTTCGATTCGGTTAGAGCCGGATGCGACAAGCGTCTCGACCTTGTTACCGTCACTGTCATATATATATGACTGGTACCACTGTGGCGATACTGCATCGAGAGAAACCTGTGGAGCTGTCTGTATAATGCCTGTGAATGCGCCTAGTCCAACGCATGTCAGCATGACAAAGCATATGACAACACATACAGTTAACAGCTTAAAAAATAGTAATACTGCTTTTTTGCCTAATTTTTCATATGGCGAGCGCAGCGATTTTATCTTTTTTCGTATTGCTTTTGAACCATAATTCATGTTAATCCTCGTTTCCTTACAACTTGTAGTGAAGAAATATGTGGAGCATTATGATGCTGCGAGTTCTCGGCACTATATCTTCTGATTTTACATTATATCAAAAAATATTCTTCAAATAAAGAAAATTATTTCTTTACATTTGATTTTTTACATATTATCCTTATTTTAAACATTGTTTTGGGAGAGTTGTTATGGCGGATAGTATTATTTTTCTGAAAGAAGGCGGGGAAGGCTATTATGAAGAAAAGAAGTCTCGTTTTTTGGCTGCCTGCTATAGGATAGAGAGCGAAGAGGAGGCTGTAGGCTTAATAGAGGCGGTGAAAAAGAAGTATTGGGATGCAAGGCATAACTGCTATGCTTATGTATTAGGTGCCAATAATGAGCTGATGAGGTTTTCTGATGACGGCGAGCCGTCGGGAACGGCAGGCAAGCCTATACTTGAAGTGCTTACCGCAAGAGGAATACATAATTGCCTTATTATAGTGACAAGGTATTTTGGAGGAACGCTTCTTGGAACGGGCGGTCTTGTGAGAGCTTACCAGAAGTCATCTATCGATGCGGTTGATAACAGTATTCTTGCAAGACGGACGAAGGGCAGCAGGATAACGATAAGCACAGATTACAGCAGTGCCGGAAAGATTCAATATGCGGCACAGCAGAACGGATGGATGCTTACCGATACCATATACGCAGCGGATGTAAGCCTTGTGATAGAAGTTCCGATGCCGGAGCGCGAGCGCGTAGTAAAAGAGGCGGTTCAGATAACATCAGGGAAAGCTGTAATAAATGAAGAAAATGATATAGATATAGAAGAAACCGTGCATGAATGACAATGCACGGTTTCTTTGTATTAAAAATTATGCGTCCTTGAAACATTTCTTTATAATAAGCGGAAAGAAAACAGCAATCCAGAGGATTACGAAAAAGTAGCGCACAGTGTTAGTAACCATCGTATTTCCGAGAAGAAGCTTAAGCCCACTCTTGATTATAAGAGCACCTGCAAGACCGGCGATAACTTTCACAATCTGAAGCAATATATGGCTGTTCTTTGGATTGAATTTTATATATCTCTTTTCTATAAACCAGCCTACAGCAAATCCGGCACCTGCCCCGGCTGCTTTAAAGCCATCCATCGCGAGTACATCGGTTGTGATACCGGCATTTACAAGATAATATGAGTAACCAAAAAGTCCTGCCGATAACAAAAATATAAGAATGGCAACGAGCAGATCAGTAAGCAGGCTTGAATTGAAATTGTCATAAATAAGACTTACTGCAAGACTGATTATTATTGTAGCTACAAAGCTGACAAGCACATCCTTGGGCGTGTGACAGCCAAGGTACATTCTTGAAAACATGACAGCTGCAATCAAAATGAATGCTCCAATATATACAGCCCTCTTTTTAAAGTGAAATGCTATTGAGCTGTAAAGGCTTGTTGAGCTTTGCGTGTGTCCGCTTGGAAAAGAGTAGCCTGTCGCAGTGTCCATAACCTGTTCTACCGGCTTAAAGTCCGGGTCGATAACCCACGGTCTTTCGATGCGGAAGTGAATTTTAAGTCCCTGCACGGCAATGCCCGACAGAAAATAGGAGAATGCGATTCGGTAAGCAAGTGTCTTGTTGATGCACCAGTATATTACGGCAAAGAGACTTATAAGCACCAGCTCTTCACCGAAAGAAGTACATATTATGAAGAAGATATCGAGAAAACCATTGCGGATACTTTCAAGAAAATATAAAAATTCCATATAGACCTCCGTGAGTTGATTGATAAAGTCAATGATATCGGCAATTAAAATTCGCTTCCTGCTTATATAAAACAGATACTTTACATCTTTATCCGGTACCGGATATGCACCGCATTAAGAATCAAAAATCAGATGATTACCTGTCGGCATGATGCATCAGCTTTTATGATTCTAAGTGTTTTAGAATAGTTATCATTAATGTGAATAATTAATGTAAGTAATTAATGTAAATATAACAGATTTCTGTATCATTGACATTTAATTAACACAATATTTTCATTATAACATAGTGCGGTTGAAAATAGTAGCTTTTTTTCATGTGCTGATTTTACTCTTTTGATAGCATTATTGACTGTTTTTGGTGAAAATTATGCAAAACTGACAGAAAATGTGGAAACGCTTACATAGTATATGTAAAATCGGACTGTTACTTTCAAAGAAAAATAAACATAAACACCGTGAAAAACAACATAAAAGCAACACAATCAACATATTGTTAAAAAAACTGTGAAAATAATTTAAAAATAATAAAAATAGTACTTGTATATTTTGTATAAATTGTGGTAGTATGTGTATACCGAAATTAGAATTATTACTAATTACTAATCAGAGGGCAGGGTTACACCTGAATAATCATTTATCTTTATATTTTTTGAAGGAGGTCATTTCTTACAATGAAAAAGATGGCAAAGAAAGCTGTTTCTCTTGGTCTTGTAGCAACAATGGCACTCTCTATGACAGCATGTAACAGTGCATCTGACAATGGAAGCACTACTACATCATCTGCTGCAACAGAGTCAACAGCTGCTAATGGTACAGAGACATCAGCACAGGAAGCAACAACTACAACTACAGAAGGCTACAAGCTTGACAAGATTAAGGTAGTAGTTAATGGTACTCTTACAGCTACAGAGGATAACGGACAGGCAGATTTCGTTAAGCAGTGGGAAGATGCCGTAGGCATTAAGATGGAAATCCAGCAGTATGATCACTCAGGTTATACAGATGCTGTAGGACGTCTCTTTGCTTCAGGCGATTATCCGGACGTAATGATCATGAGTGCAGATATGTTCAAGCAGTATGCTACAACAGGTCTTCTTTGGGATATGTCTAAGGCATATGACAATGCAGAGTTCCAGTCAAGAATTACACTTCCAGCAATCAATGAGAACCTTAAGGATTCTGAGGGTCACCTTTACGGATTCGCTCCTACATACGGTAACGGATGTGTTACATATGTTAAGAAGGCTTGGCTTGATAAAGTTGGTTTATCAGCAGATGACATCAAGACATTTGATGATTACTACAATATGTTACTTAAGTTCCACAATGAAGATCCGGATGGAAACGGTATTGATGGCGATACTTATGGTGTGGTTGCTGCAGGTTATATGGGCAACGAGGCTCCATGGATCAACTATATGCCTGAGTTCTGGCAGGATGCTTACCCGGCTATCTACCAGGATGAGACAGGTGCTTGGGTTGACGGCTTCAACACAGACGCTACTAAGGCTGCTATAGAAAGAATTGCTAAGGGTGTTGCAGAGGGTGCTATCGATCCTGAGTCACTCACAGCTTCTACTAAGATTGCTCGTGAGAAGTGGTTCTCAAATGACCAGACAGGTTCATCAGGTGTATTCACATACTGGGCAGGTTCCTGGTATCAGACACTTACAGATAACCTTGTAAAGAACAATGTTGATTCTGAACTCGTTATGCTTAAGCCTATCGCAGAAGTTGGCGCATATATTAACAGAGAAGCTCCTGTTTGGGTAATCATTGATGACGGTGACGGCGATGATTCTCGTGAGCAGGCTATCTTCGATGCATTCATTGAGACAATGATGGATGGTGACAAGGTACAGACACTCTGGACATATGGTGCTGAGGATGTTCACTGGTCAACACATGCTGAGACATTCACAACTAACGCTGGTACAGATAAGGCTAAGGATTACAGCTATGAGGAAGGTCAGTTCCACTTAAAGCAGTCTCCTAACGATGCTAACAGTGTATGGAAGAAGAACGCTATGGATCCGGCTCTTGTAATTTCTCCTCTTACAAATGGTTATGTAGACATCTCTTCATTAGCTGCAGAAGGAAATCTTTTCTTCACAGAGAATTGCAAGGATGCTCCGGCTTCTCCATCATGTGAGACATACACAGAGCATTCAGGTGATATCTACACAGCACAGCTTGAGTGCATCACTAAGGTTGTTAACGATGGTGTATCTGTAGATGATGCTATGGACGCATACGTTGCAGCAGTTGGTGAGTATGTAGATGCAATTCTTGCAGAGTTAAACGCTCAGTAATATATAATTAGTTTATAGCAAGTGATTGTGCGGCTGCCTTGCTCGAAAGAGCAAGGGAGTCGTTCATTGAGAAAAGGCAGCGTTCTTGGCCGTTCAATTCGGCCTCTAAGTTAACATAAGCAAGAAAGGAATAGAACGGTATGAAAAAACAGGCAGCCACAGTAGGTGGAATTGAGATTCGTAAGAAGCCGCTTAGTCTCCGTATTTGGAATAATAGAGGCTACTATTTAATGTTTTTACCAGTACTGGTATTTTTGATTATAATGTATTATTGGCCTATGCTCGGTGTTCGTTATGCATTCTACGATTATAAGCCGGTAGGAACTCCTGCATATGTTGGATTTAAGCATTTCCAGAAGATGTTTGCAACAAAGGATTTCTGGAGAGCGTTCACTAACACACTGGAGCTTAGTATTGTCAGACTGATTATTACTAATGTTTCAGCAGTTATTGTTTCACTTTTCCTTAATGAAATGAAAAATCTGTTTGCAAAGAAGACTTTGCAGACTATTATATACTTACCTCACTTCATGTCATGGGCGGTTGTAGCTTCTATCTTCAGCTTATTCCTCTCACCATCTAGCACAGGTATGATAAACGGACTTTTAAGAGATATAGGTATTCTTGGACCTGATGACAAGAATATTTATTTCCTTGCAAACAAGGCATGGTGGAGACCAATCTTCTACTTCATTAATATTTGGAAGGAGACAGGTTGGGGAACAATCATCTTCCTTGCAACATTATCCGGTATTAATCCGGAGCTGTATGAAGCTGCCGATATTGATGGTGCATCACGTATGCAGAAGATTCGTTTCGTTACATTACCGGCACTTACTAACACAATTATTACAGTATTAATACTTAACCTTGCTAAGGTTCTCAACATGTTTGAGCCGGTATTCGTACTTTATAACTCAGCTGTATATGATAAATCCGATGTTATCGCAACATATATTTATCGTCAGACCTTCATGAATAAGATGCCTAACTATGGTTATTCTACAGCGGTTGGTCTTTTCAGAAGTTTAGTAGGCTGTGTACTTGTCCTTCTTTGCAACTGGTTAAGCAAGAAGACTCGTGGGCGTGGAATTATATAGGAGGTGTAGAATAATGGCTGATGAAAAATATGTTTACAAAAAACCAAAAAATAAAGTACATGTTTTTGATGTAATCAATTATATTGTATTTATTCTTATCGGATTACTTGTTCTTATACCACTATGGAAAGTTATCGTAGATTCATTCAACCAGTATGGTGTATATCAGTTCCGTTTATGGCCTGAGAACTTTACACTTGATGGATACAGAACTATCATTGGTACACAGAAGCTTTACAGACCATTCCTTAACTCTGTTACCACAACATTAATTGGTACATTGTTAGGTCTTACATTATCAACACTCGGTGGTTATGTACTTGTACAGTTTGATATGCCTGGACGTAATATCTTTGCATATATTCTCTTATTTACAATGATCTTCAGTGGTGGTATGATTCCTGAGTACCTCGTTATGAAGAAGATTGGTCTTGTTAACAATATGTGGATTCTCGTATTTAAGCATGGTATGAATGTATATAACCTAGTTCTTATGAGAAACTTCTTCGAGGGTATTCCTGGTGCACTCTTCGAGGCCGCCAAGATTGACGGATGTTCTCCTATGAGAATATTCTTCGGTATTGTGCTTCCTCTTTCTAAGGCAGCACTTGCATCTATCGGACTTATGTTCGCTGTAACTGTATGGAACGATTATTCAACTGTACAGATTTACATTACTGATTCTAATCAGGTTAACTTCCAGTACAAGCTGCGAAGTATGATTATGGATGGTGATACACCTACGACATCATACGATGTATCTCAGAATACGCTGTATAATGCAGGTATTGTAGCTGCTATTCTTCCATTCATGTTATTGTATCCTTTCTTACAGAAGTACTTTGTAACAGGTGTTAACATTGGAGCCGTTAAGGAGTAATTGACTCTTAAATCAAAAGTCATGTATGGCCTATCAGGGTTGTACATGGCTTTTTTGTGCTTTAGAAAATTTATTGAAAAATTAATGTAAATGTAGTAAAATAATAGTGTAAGTGGCATTAAAATACAGTAATTTTGTCGATATTGTGAGAAAGAACATTATTTTTGACAAGACCTGCATGTAAAATATGAAATGAGGATTAAAATGGCATTATTATCAGAGACACCGCGAATCTTCTGGGCAGGAGACTCAACGGTAAAACAGAATGATTTTACGAGCTATCCACAGTGTGGTATTGGTCAGGGTTTTTCCCTGTTTGTTAAGAAAGAGATACTGATTGTCAATCGCGCTGAGAATGGAAGAAGTACCAAGAGCTTTATTGATGAAGGAAGATTGGATTACATAAGAGAGAATATCCGCAAGGGTGACTTCCTTTTTGTACAGTTCGGGCACAATGATGAGAAGGATGACCCTTTGAGATATACAGACCCACAGGGATCATTTAAGGAGAACCTGAGGACATTTATAAAAACAGCGCGTGATGTCGGTGCATATCCGCTTCTTATAACACCGCTATACAGAAGAATTTTTGAATCTGAGGGAAAGCTTGTTGACAATACGCATCTTACATATCCTCAGGCTATGATTGAAGTGGGGCAGGAGTGTAATGTTCCTGTTATAGATTTATGCACTATGAGCAGAAGAAAGATTGAAAAGACAGGGGATATGGACAGCCGTAAGTGGTTCATGCATCTTGAACCTGGTGAATTTCCTAATTATCCGGAAGGAAAGAAGGACAATACACATCTTCAATATGCCGGAGCAGTCACGTTTGCAGAATTGCTTGCAGCAGGTATGGCACAGCTTGACAGTCCTTACAGAGATATATTGGTTAACCCTGACGAAGTAAAGGAAGATGCTGCTTTGCTGATAGATTGATACGGGATGCAATATAAGATTCATAAGTCACTGTAAAATAATCATTGTTTATATATGATGTTATACAGTTACCTATATAGGATTCAAGCAGAAAGGAAAATGTTATGACAACGAGTGAAATTATACATGATTTGAATGAGATGTCTGTGGATAATATGGGAGCCGCAGAGGGAGTGATAGTGAGCCGTGTAATATGGGAATATACAGCTCTCAAGGACGGAAATCCTGACAGGCAGGAGCTTGGAAAAGCTATTGTTGATAAAGCTGGACAGATGAAGGATAAGATTGGAGCAGTAAGCGGATGTGAGTATCCGTCAGCCATGAATCTTTTGTATACAGCTTACAATATTACAGGTGATGATGTGTACAAGAAGGTGATTACTGCGCTTGAGAAGTCGCAGGAGTATATGGGACTTGCATTCGACATGAATTATGAGACAGCTTTTGGAGGCAAGGAGCACTATCATGCAATTACTGTTGAGTTTGCAAAAGTCAAAGACAATGAGCGCGATGATGAGATGCAGGAAGCATTATTTATGCTGTCGCTTGCTGATACGATAGCAGCTATAGCACAGCCGGTATATGAGCTTTACCGCTCATTGGTTGATATGTTCCGCGATGAGTTAAAGAACCTTGTAAGTGCAGCATGGCAGAGAGAAGGAAAGATTCCGGCAGGTGTAGGCGCAGAGCGTGTGAATATATTTGCAGATGTGGAAGCACAGAAAGCAATATCGCTTGCTCTTAGAAAAGCATGTGCGATGAAGGTCGTTCTCTCGGAGAAATATGCAAATTATATAAACGATTGATGAATATTATAAAGATAACATTGGTGTGCAATTTGCTTCCGGGCGAAAACAGATTGCTTTGACAGCGGATGAAAATTATTCTTGTCGGTTTTTCATCTTATCTTAACGACAATTCGCCCGGAAATGAGGATTAATATGGAACTTGAACTTGTTGCTAAGACATCTAGGAATGTCTGCATAGAATTAAAAAATACAGGTATTTTTTATACAAATACACCTAATTATGACATATACATTAATGGCATTTATGTGCAGTCCACTAATAAGGTAATCACATCTATTTACGGACTTCTTCCTGACACTGAATATAACATTGAGGTTGTTGAGAGCACAGAAGCAGGAAATCAGAATACAAGAAATGAAGAAAATAAAGGATATATCACTGTTCACACAGATTTTGAGTTTGTGACATTAAATGTCCGTGATTTTGGCGCTTACGGAGACGGCGAGCATGATGATACACTTGCTATCCAGACTGCTATTATGGCTTGCCCGGAAAAAGCGCGAGTGTATGTGCCGGCAGGAGTATATAAGATAACAACACTTTTCTTAAAGAGCAATCTTGTGCTTGACCTTGCAAAGGACGCAGTATTGTCCGCATTTACGCAGAGAGAAAAATTTGGAATACTTCCGGGAATGATACAGAGCTATGATGAGAAGGATGAGTACAACCTCGGAACATGGGAGGGAAATCCGCTTGACTGCTTTACAGGAATAATCACAGGACTTAATGTTGAGAATGTTGTGATTACAGGTGAAGGAACAATCGACGGATGTGCAGGCTTTGACAACTGGTGGAAGGACTGCAAGATAAGAAAGATTGCATGGAGACCAAGACTTGTTTTCATAAGCCATTGCAAGAATGTGACGCTTCACGGAGTCACTGTTACCAATTCGCCATCGTGGACACTTCATCCGTATTTTACAGAGAATATCAGATTTGTTGACCTCAAGGTTATAAATCCTGCAAATTCACATAATACAGATGGTCTTGATCCTGAGTCGTGTACGGGAGTTGAGATTGTCGGTGTATATTTCTCTGTAGGAGATGACTGTATCGCTATCAAATCCGGCAAGATTTATATGGGAAGAAAACATAAAATACCGACCTCTGACATGATTGTACGCCAGTCGTGCATGCGTGACGGACATGGCGCTGTGACTGTCGGAAGTGAGATTGCTGCCGGCGTGAACAATGTCAAGATTACAGACTGTCTTTTCCTCAATACTGACAGAGGTCTCAGAGTCAAGACGAGGAGAGGACGTGGAAAAGATTCGGTTCTCGATAATATTACATTTGAAAATATTAAGATGGACAATGTCATGACTCCGTTTGTTGTCAACAGCTTCTATTTTTGCGACCCGGATGGCAAGACAGAGTATGTAGGAAGCAGGAATCCGCTTCCTGTTGATGACAGAACGCCAAGAATTGACAGATTGACATTCCGCAATATAGAATGCCATAACTGCCATGTAGCCGGTGCATATATATATGGACTTCCGGAGCAGAAGATTGCCGAAGTGACGATGGAGAACGTGCATATCGACTATGCGGAGGATGCTAAGTCGGGAGTTGCGGCAATGATGCTTGGCTGTGATGCATCGAGCAGAAGAGGAATAGTGGCAGCTAATGTCAAAAAACTAACACTTATCAATGTGTCAATAAACGGTGCTGACGGAGAGCCATACGAACTTATAAATGTTGATTCCGTTGTGAGCAAATAAGTAAAAGCGTAACTACCTAGAACATCACCTTGCATATCAGAAGATTGCTGCTTACATGCATGATGCATCAGCTTTCCTGGTTCTAAGTTGTGCTCTGTGTTGCTGCTAATGAACAATAGTTATATTGAAATTGTGTTTATTTATAAGAATACTTAGACTAAGAAAAATGAGAATATGCGAATCCTGCCTGCATAGGTGTGGATTCGCATGATTATTTTAATTTGATAGGGAGTCAGAAGCAGGAATGAATAAGGAACTTCTAGATATACTGAGGAGAATTACTCCGGAAGAGCAGGAGATATTATCCGGCAAGAAAATAAGCAAAGACAGATATTCTTCCACAGGAGAATTTACCATCAGAGGTGAGAAGATGCTTGATAAGGGCAGCCTCATAAATATTCGGACACATACAAGGTTCATTGCGTTTCCTAAGCATAGGCATGACTATATAGAGATTATATATATGTGCAGCGGAAGTACAACTCATATTATCAATAATGATACTAAGATTGTGCTAGAACAGGGCAACCTTCTGTTTTTGAATCAATTCTCATATCATGAAATACTTCCTGCGGGAGAAAATGATATTGCAGTGAATTTTATCGTGCGCCCGGAATTTTTTGATGTGGCATTTGACATGATGGAGGAAGAAAATGTACTGAGAAAATTTATTGTCAGCACATTGTGCAACAATACTGATGAGGCAGCTTACCTGCATTTCAATGTTGCGGATATTCTGCCGATACAGAATCTTGTTGAAAATATGGTATGGTCGCTTGTCAATAAGCAGAGCAACAACAGACGTATCAACCAGACTACGATGGGACTGTTGTTTTTGCAGCTCATGAACTATGTCGATAAGCTTGAGGAGGATGGAAATGAAGTGGATTTTGGCAGTGAAAACAGAATTTCCTTCGCAACGCTTAAATATGTTGAGGAGAATTATAAGGATGGTTCCCTTGCAGAGCTTGCAAAGATTCTCAATATGTCGATATTCTCGCTTTCACGTCATATCAAGCAGGCAACCGGGTATAATTTTAAGGAGTTGCTGCAGATTAAAAGATTCAATAAATCGGTGCAGCTTCTTGTAGAGACGACACTTCCTATAGCAGATATCATTGCAGCTGTGGGGTATGACAACACAAGTTATTTTTTTAGAGTCTTTAAAGAAAAGTACGGATGCAGCCCAAAACATTACAGGGATGAACACTGCAAATAAGGACGTATGTTTGACCAAGGTACGTCCTTTTATTGTGCCTTTTTTTGGGCTATACTGGTAACAGTTAAAGCGGCAGGGCTGACCTGTGAAACGCAGGAAGAAAAGGAGATTATTATGGGTAATTACTATCTTGCTGTTGATATTGGGGCATCAAGCGGAAGACATATTCTCGGACATGTTGAGAACGGAAAGATTACTTATGAAGAGGTATATCGTTTCGAGAACAACCTTGAGAGGAGAGATGGACATCTTTGCTGGAATATTGACAGACTGTTCAATGAGATTGTAAATGGTATTGCAAAATGTAAGGAGATAGGCAAGCTTCCGATATCCATGGGTATTGATACATGGGGAGTTGACTTCGTGCTTCTTGATGAGAACGACAATGTTTTAGGTGATACGGTAGCTTATAGAGATTCAAGAACCGAAGGTATTGATAAGGAGCTTTATAAGATTATACCGGAGAAGGAGTTATATGCCAGAACAGGTATCCAGAAAGCCTTGTTTAATTCAGTATATCAGCTATATGCGATTAAGAAGGAGCATCCGGAGTACATCAAGAGTGCTAAGAGCTTTCTCATGATTCCTGAATATTTCAATTTCCTTTTGACAGGAGTTAAGAAAAATGAGTACACCAATGCAACAACAGGACAGCTTGTCAATGCTGTTACAAAGGATTGGGATTATGAGATAATAGACCGTCTTGGCTATAACAGAGAGATGTTTGGACAGCTTAATCTTCCTAAGACATCTGTCGGAACGCTCAAGAAGGAGATAATAGACAAGGTTGGCTATGATATGGAAGTTATCCTTCCTGCAACTCATGATACCGGTTCGGCGGTAATGGCTGTACCTGCAAATGACGATGATTTCATATACTTAAGCTCAGGCACATGGTCACTCATGGGAATTGAGAGAAAGGAAGCTGACTGTTCTGAAAAGAGCTGTGAGTACAACTTTACAAATGAGGGCGGTTACGATTACCGTTTCAGATATTTGAAGAATATTATGGGTCTTTGGATGATTCAGTCTGTCAGAAGAGAGCAGCCTGTGAAGCTTCCGTTTCAGGAGCTTATAGCTATGGCGCAGAAGGAAGAGACCTTTAAATCAACAGTCAACGTAAATGATCAGTCATTTCTTGCACCTGAGAGCATGACAGAAGCGATCAAGACATATTGCAGGAATACTAATCAGGCTGTTCCTGAGAATCTAGGACAGGTGTTACAGTGTATCTACAATTCACTTGCCGACAGCTATGCGCAGACAGTGAAGCAGATTGAGGAGATTACAGGAAGAACATATAAGAGACTTCATATTGTCGGCGGAGGCTGTCAGGATCAGTATCTTAATAAAAAGACAATGGAAGCTACAGGCAAGGAAGTATATGCGGGTCCTGTTGAAGGAACAGCACTCGGCAATCTGATGGCGCAGATGATTAAGGGTGGCGAGTTTGCTACACTTGAGGCTGCAAGAAGCAGTGTCGCAGAATCCTTTGATATTAAGAAAGTAGATTAACAGGCTGCATTAATATACTAAAAAAGCAGACCGACAGGCTGTATTGATAAAAGATAAAACCATTATACTTATGCGATGAGAGTGAACTCTTTTGTTCGGTGTTTGTTACATGGCAAGTACCGGATAGAGAAGCAATTTTATATGAGCAGGAAATATAAACAGATTGCAAATATCATTGACAAATGCTCATTATTGGTAGACTTTGTCATAAACAGCAGCTATAAGTAAATATATGCACATATGGGATGGTTAAATCTCATATTGGAAAAGCAGGATGATATTGAAAATGCCACAAAAACGGCATTAATCATTAGATATAATTTAAGAAAGGTGGATTTTAAAAATGTACGATGTAGAAAAGGGTTATCAGATGGCGAAGGATTTCTATGCTCAGTATGGCGTAGATGTTGACAAGGCAATTGAGATTGCTGACAGAGTTCCGATTTCAATGCACTGCTGGCAGGGTGATGATGTAGCAGGTCTTGAGAAGAAGGGTGATGACGCTCTTACAGGCGGTATTCAGGCTACAGGTAATTATCCTGGAAAGGCAAGAAATGCAGAAGAGTTAAGACAGGACATCGAGGAGGCTATGAAGTTCATTCCTGGCGAGTTAAAGCTTAACCTTCATGCAAGCTACTTAGAGGCAGATACATTCGTTGACAGAGATGCTATTGAGCCAAAGCATTTCGATAAGTGGGTAGACTGGGCAAATGAGCATAGCATCGGTCTTGATTTCAACCCTACATATTTTTCACATCCGAAGAGTTCTAACGGTACACTTTCATCAGCAGATGAGGATGTTCGTAAGTTCTGGATTGAGCATGGTATCAGAAGCCGTAAGATTGGTGAATATTTCTATGAAAAGACAGGCAAGGTCTGCGTGATTAACCACTGGACACCGGATGGTGATAAGGAGGTTCCTGTTGATACACTTTCCCCTAGACTCAGACTTAAGGACAGCTACGATAAGATTTTTGAGGCTACTAAGGATGTCAAGGGCGTTATGGATGGAATTGAGTCTAAGGTATTCGGTATTGGTCTTGAGAGCTATACTGTGGGTTCACATGAGTTCTGCATGGGCTATGTAATGAATGCTAAGAGTGACCATATCATGATGACACTCGATACAGGTCATTATCATCCGACAGAGGTTGTATCTGCTAAGCTTTCAGGTGTATATACCTTTGCAGATCATGCTCTTTTACATGTATCACGTCCTGTACGTTGGGATTCTGACCATGTAGTAAGCTTTGATGATGAGACAAGAGCAATCATGGAGGAGCTTGTACGCATGGGCAAGCTTGAGGATACATATATTGCAACAGATTTCTTCGATGCTTCAATTAATCGTATTGCAGCATGGGTAATCGGTATCCGCAATACAAGAAAGGCTATGCTGGCAGCACTCTTACAGCCGGTTGATACAATGAAGAAGATTGAAAAGGACGGCGATGTGAGCGGAAGACTTGCATATAAGGAAGAGTTCAAGGCAGCTCCGTTTGCACTTGTATGGGATTATTACTGCGCTAAGAAGGGGGCAGGCACAGGTCTTACATGGTTAGATGACGTACGTGCTTACGAGAAGGATGTTCTTTCTAAGAGACAGTAATCAATAAAAATTTCATTCTGATTATACTAATCCTCCTTTTGCCGGATTGTGCAGAAGGAGGATTTTTGTATAATAGGGTTCGTGGGGCAAAGTTGCTGATTTAGTCTATGAGTATATATGATTTAGTCTATGAGTGTATAACTTGTTATACACGGTTAAGTTTACAAGACGTGTTCTGAATTAAGTTCACATGGCATGTTCTGCCACCCGAATCATAATAGAAAATTTGTTGAAATTTCATATTATCTATAAAAGTTATTCTGGCAGGAATGTACTGCGGCAGAACGGAATTATGTTGTCTAGGAGATTTGCCACAGGCGGAGAATACTGCAAAGTAGGAATCATTTTTATAAGTTTATATGTCAAAGTGAGCCCATTTGGTATGTGAAAGTATACTAATTTAAATTATGTATACCAAATATATCAGATATATTTGATATACTGGATATTCTGATACATCAGATGTACTGTATATTCTGACATTTTGTATATTTTGATACATTGTGTGAATCGAGATGTTTTGTGGATTCCTGCAAATGAATTTAAGTAAATGGATTACGGTGGATATCTCTGCGTATTTTTCATTGAAAATGCTATACATTCTCTTATGCGTTTGCTGTTATGAGTGAAAAAGACATATGGTATATAGATTTTAAGTGGAATATAGATATGAAGTATTATGTGGATTTTAAATAGTATATAGATACGAAGTATTATGTTGATTTTAAATGGTATATGGATACGAAGTATTATGTTGATTTTAAATGGTATATATGAAATAGTATATAGAAATTAAAAATTCATTAAAATCTGAAAAATCAAACAATTAAGATGAAAATTTATCAAATATAACTTCAATTTTGACCTTTACAAAATTTAAATAGTCTGGTAGTATAACCCAAGCCTTAAAACAAAGGACAATCCGTTTTATATGACGCAATCTAATGAATTGTAAACATTTTTTTGAAAAAAGAAAAAATTCCATAAAAAGATGTTGACAATCCGCCGTGAGCGTGTTATTATACAAAATGTCCTCGCAAGAGGGCAGCGAAGTTGAGAACACAATATATGATTTCAGACCAATGCTTCGGCTACAGAAATGCATATCCGGGCATTACAACAGTTTAGAGCTTGGAAACAACATCACAGCGATGGCTTGAAAAATGAAGAGCGGTACAGCTGCTTGAAAAAAGTTTGAAAGAAAAATAAAAAAGTTCTTGACAGACAAAACGGTTTATGATAATATAAACAAGCTGTCGCTGATGCGGACGACAAAGTCCTTCAGAAAACGACAGAGCTCTTTGATAACTGAACAGTAAAACAACCCTGAAAATTCTAACGGGTTTCGAAGTGGTTTCTGCTTTGAAAACCTGAGAATATTCAGAAACGAACAAAAACCTTGAACCAAGAATCGAAAGATTCTTGCAAGCGAAAATCTGAAAAGATTTTTGGTGACGATAGCCCGAAGGGCTTTCGTCTGGTAAATTTTAACGGAGAACGAAAGAAACTTCAAAGACGAGAATCCTTCGGATTATCGTCAGAAGGCCAGAGTAGTTCTGACGGAATTAAACTTTTATATGAGAGTTTGATCCTGGCTCAGGATGAACGCTGGCGGCGTGCTTAACACATGC
>OGFG01000816.1_pt1 | contig 35116 bp, 20 predicted proteins | sample 1570761 | NCBI WGS metagenome assembly OGFG01 (sample SAMEA2581938, study PRJEB24529) | metagenome | biome: Human gut stool | place: China | collected 2011
TGCTTATGGAAATGCAGGAAAAGACACAGACGACCTATTTATTCATTTCCCACAATCTGGCGGCGGTGAAAAAGCTCTGCTCACGGCTGGCGATTATGTATCTGGGCAAGGTGGTGGAATACGGTGACGCGGCAAAAATATTTGCAAATCCCGTGCATCCTTACACGAAAGCCTTGTTATCGGCGGTGCTTACGGTGAATCCAAATGAGGAAACGAAGCGTATTGTGTTAAAGGGCGATGTGACAAGCCCAATCAATCCGCCGTCCGGGTGCCGTTTTTGCAGCCGGTGTTATCAGGCACAGGAGGACTGCGCAGACAGGAAATGTGTGCTGACGGAGGTCGAGGCGGAGCATTTTGTGGCGTGTCCTGTGGTGACAGGACTAAAAGCAGATATAGAACAGTAAACGATAAGGAGAGAAAGATGAGAAAGACGACATTGGTGGCGGCAGGGCTGGTTATCGGTCTGAGTATGGGACTGGCGGCATGCGGCTCAAAAGATACGGCAAATCAGAACACTTCAAAAAGCACAACGGAGGCGGTAACGACAGCAGAGAGCAAGACCGCGGCGCAGGCGGCAGGAAAAGAAGGTGCTGAGGTCAGTAGTGAAGTTCTACAGGGCGAACAAGGGGATACAGAAGTGTCCGGGCAGGAAGCGCCAAATCCGGATACACAGCCGGCAGAGGGCGAAGCAGGGGATACACAAAGAGCAGTAGTTGTATCCGAACCGGAAGCCCCGGTGGCAGAAGAAGAAGCGCCGCAGGCTCCGGCAGAAGAAGCACATGCACCCGCACCGGAAACACCCGCACAGGAAGAAAAACAGGAGCGCAGTGTGGAGGGAACTTATACCGGTTCGACCGATAAATACGTAGATGCCATGGGCAGTTACATTCACTATGATGTAACGCTGACACTGTCCGGCGGAAGCTATCAGTATGCGGTGAGCATTACAGTATCGGGAAACCAGCAGTACAACTCAGGCGAGAATTATGACGGCAGCTATACGGTAAACGGTGACAACATTTCTATGACGGGAAAGTTAGAGAGTGCGAAAGCATATGACGGTGCAATGATCGTTACGGGACATTTGTCCAGCTTTGCGGGAAGCAGTGACAGTATTACCGTGTATCATCTGTAAAAACATGCGGCGGCGGTAATATTTATTTTGGATTTCCGCTTTACAAATCACACAGATAATGATAAACTTAGTCATGACTAACAAATATTAGAAATATCTAACAAGAAAACAGCAAGGAGAAAGAGGTTTATGAAAAAAAGAGGAACAGCCGGTCTTTTAGGCGGTGCGCTTGCAGTCGTTTTACTTGCAGGCAATGTACTTGGCGGCAGTTATCCGGCTTATGCGCAGGATACACAGTACCATGACGGAAATTATACGGCTTCGGCACATGTAGAATTTCATGAAGTGGTCAATTATGATTTATACGTAACAGTCAGTGTAAAGGACGGTGTGATCAGCAAGGTTGCCTTAAACGATGAAAAAAATGCAGACATTGAGGCGGTCAATGTACCGTATATCAATTATGCGATGAAGGGTATGGCGGATTCTTATATCGGAACAACCGGCACAGCAGCAGATACCGTCAGCGGTGCAACGTATTCAGCCAATGCCATTAACGAAGCGGTTGCAAAGGCAATGGTTAAATCACAGGCAAATGAAGCCGATGCCGATATGGCAGATACCCCTTCCGGTGACAACGGACAGAACGATAACCAGAACGGCAGTGACAACACAAATGATACACAAAAGCCTTCTGATGATAAAACCAATTCCGGCGATACAGGAAACGACAGTTATGAACGTGTGTTAAAGACAGGTGCTTATGAACTCACAGCGGACAGCTATGATGCTTCAGCCATGATGAAAATGCCTGCATTTATCTGCATTGATGCAGAAAATAACACATTCAGCGTACATCCGTATAAGAACGGCGTTGTAGATTATGCAACGAATAAGGGTTCAGGTTCAATTTCTTTTGATTCTGCAACCGGTGTATACACAATGACCTATGAAGCAGGTGTAACCGTTGTGGCACTCGGTGCAACAACGACATTTACAGCAGATGCGGACAGCATTACATTTACGAGTCCGTTACGTTACGGTGCGGCGCAGATGAATACAACCGATGCAGACGGTAATTTCCTTTCTTATACGGCAGTGCCTTATACACAGGAAATACCGGACGGTGATACCAATGATGACACACAGGGCAAAGGAGATTCAGGAAATACATCAGGCGGCACATCCAATGACAGTATACAGTCCGGTGAATCCACAGGAAACAGTGCGTCAGAGAGCAGTGCCAATGCGTCTGAACAGGACTCAGGCAGTACGCAGTCCGGCGCACAGACATCAGGCAATAGTACCGTAGAGACAGGTGATGCAGCAATGACAGGCATTTATGCTGTATCAGCCGTTGTATCAATTGGTCTTCTCATTGCGGCGGCAGTATTGAAGAAACGTAAAAGAGTACTGTAGGACATGATACGCAGACAGAGGTATGTTCAAAAAAATAAAAAATATAAAACAGCATAGAGGTGTAATGGCAGCAGCGTCCGTATGGTTATGCGGGCGCTGTTTTGCACATTTTTTTTCAGAAAAGAATTGAAGTTATGCGGCTGATACGGTATAATTCAATATGAAAATTTATGTTTAAGTTTGTTGATAGATGGAGGACAAAGAAATGACAAGAACATATCAGGTAAAATATAAGAGCAAGAGTAAAATGCTGACAACACCGGAGAAAGTTGAAGATACAAAAAAGACGATTTTAGAAGTACCGCGTGTAAAATCCGTAGAAATTAAAGATGACGGACAGATTGTCAGCATCGAAGTAGAAAAAGAAGAAGATTTTGAAGAAGTGATGAACCGTGTGGTAAATGTATTCAGAAGAATCGATGACAAATCCGAGGTTTCTTATAAATTTGCATTAAATGCATAGTACTGGGCGAAGAACAGTGAAAAGGGCTGTCACACTAAGGTGAAACATTGCGTTAGTGCGGCACCCTTTCATCATTTCAGGCAGACAGAAAATAAGAAGTAAAACAAGGAGAAATAAAATTGGCTGACATTAGAAGCGAGATTGAAAAAAGAAGAACATTTGCCATTATATCCCACCCGGATGCCGGTAAAACCACACTGACGGAAAAGTTTCTGCTCTACGGCGGAGCGATTAACCTGGCAGGGTCGGTAAAGGGTAAAAAGACCGCAAAACACGCGGTTTCAGACTGGATGGAGATTGAAAAGGAAAGAGGTATTTCCGTAACGTCATCTGTATTGCAGTTTAATTATGACGGATACTGCATTAATATTCTGGATACGCCGGGTCATGAAGACTTCTCGGAAGATACGTACAGAACCTTAATGGCAGCGGATTCGGCGGTCATGGTAATTGATGCGTCAAAGGGTGTGGAAAAACAGACGATTAAGCTGTTTAAGGTCTGTGTTATGCGTCACATCCCGATTTTTACATTTATCAACAAAATGGACCGTGAAGCCAATGACCCGTTTGAGCTGTTAGATGAAATTGAAAGTGTATTGGGTATCAGTACCTGTCCTGTCAACTGGCCAATCGGCTGCGGCAAGGAATTTAAAGGTGTGTATGACCGCAATACAAAAGACGTTTCCTTATTTAAAGCGGCAATGAACGGACAAAAAGAGGTTGAAACGAAGGAAATCGCCATAGATGATGATGCACTGCTTGCGGAAATTGGACAGGGCTATTTTGACAAGCTGACGGAAGATATTGAACTGTTGGACGGTGCGAGTGCGGAATTTGATTTAGAACAGGTGCAGGCAGGAAACTTAACACCGGTATTTTTCGGTTCGGCGCTGACGAATTTCGGTGTGGAAACGTTCTTAAAGCATTTTCTGGACATGACAACATCACCGCTGCCAAGACATTCTTCAATTGGGGAGATTAATCCGTTTGAAGAAGAATTTTCGGCATTTGTGTTTAAGATTCAGGCGAATATGAATAAGGCACACCGTGACAGAATCGCATTTATGCGAATCTGCTCCGGAAAGTTTGAGGCAGGCATGGAAGCCAACCACGTACAGGGCGGCAAAAAAATCCGTCTTGCCCAGCCACAGCAGATGATGGCACAGGAACGCCACATTGTTGAAGAAGCCTATGCGGGAGATATTATCGGTGTATTTGATCCGGGTATTTTTTCTATCGGAGATACAATCTGCAAATCGAACCAGAAGTTTGAATTTGATGGAATCCCGACATTTGCACCGGAACATTTTGCACGTGTCAGACAGATGGATACGATGAAAAGAAAGCAGTTTATCAAGGGAATCAGCCAGATTGCACAGGAAGGTGCGATTCAGATTTTTCAGGAATTTAATACCGGTATGGAAGAAATCATTGTCGGTGTTGTCGGTGTCTTGCAGTTTGAAGTGCTTGAATACCGCCTGAAAAACGAATACAACGTAGAGATTAAACTGGAACAGCTTCCGTATGAATATATCCGCTGGATTGAAAATCCGGAAGAAATCGATGTAAACCGCATTGTCGGTACTTCCGATATGAAGAAGATTAAGGACTTAAAGGACAATCCGCTGTTAATCTTTGTGAATAGCTGGAGTGTCAATATGGTACTGGAAAGAAATGAAGGCTTAAAGCTTTCTGAATTCGGTAAGAACAATTAACTTGTAAACGGCAGAGTAAGTGCAGGAAACAGTACAGAAATGAGGACACTATGGGGAAGAACGTACATGAAAAAAGAAAACGTTTACTGACAAAAATGAAAGCTGCGTGTCTGGCGGTGGTGATGTGTGTTTCAACGCTGCCGGTGCTTACGGCACAGATACAGCCGGTGACGGCTTATGCACAGGAGAAGACGGGAACGGTCAATGCCGGTGTCACAGGACTTCGTATCCGTTCATCGACAGATACCTCCAGTACGGCAAATGTCATTACAAAGGTCAGCGGCGGATTCCATTTTGATATTCTGGATACGGTGCAGACGAGTGATACCTACGCGTGGTATCAGGTGGGTTTTTATTTAAACGGTACTTACACCAAAGGCTATGTGACGAGTGAATATGTCACGGTAGACAGTACGGATATTGACTATTCGGACGATACGGATTTTGAGAGCTATCTTTCAAGTCAGGGCTTCCCGGAATCTTATAAGGAAGATTTGCGCAGTCTGCATGCGAAGTATCCAAAGTGGATATTTGTTGCGGATTTTGTGGACAAGGACTGGGATACGGTCGTTGAAAATGAAAATGTACTTGGCCGGAGCCTGATTTATGCTTCGGCAAAAAGCTCGTGGAAGTCAACGGCGGATGGCGCATACGACTGGGAGAGCGGTTCGTGGTATGAATTGGACAGCGGCGGCTGGGTACAGGCTTCAAGCGCATTGGTGCAGTATGCCCTTGACCCGCGTAACTTCTTAAACGAAACAAATGTGTTTATGTTTGAGGATTTGTCCTATAACAGCTCCGTGCAGAGTGAAACCGGCGTAAGCAGTATTATTGAAGATACGTTTATGGACGGTTCGTCCCATGACTTGTCGTATGACGGAACGGATTTTAATTATCCTTCGGCGCTGATGTATGCAGGACGGGCATCGGGTGTCAGTCCGTATCATCTGGCAACGCGCATTATCCAGGAGCAGGGCAGAAAAGGACAGGGCAACAGCATTTCCGGAACGGTGAGCGGCTATGAGGGGTATTACAATTACTACAATCAGGGTGCTTATAAAACCGCAACGGCAAGTGCGGTGGTCAACGGCTTGAAGTATGCCGCCAAAACCGATGCAGCGACATTAAGACCGTGGAATACCCGTATGAAATCTGTTATCGGCGGTGCGATTTACATAGGAAGCCGTTACATTAACCGCGGACAGAATACGATTTATTATGAAAAGTTTGATATGGTAACACCGTATACCCATCAGTATATGACAAATGTCTTAGCACCGAGAAGTGAGTCTTCGACCGCTTCACAGGCATACAGCGATACGACCAAGAAAAATACGGCACTGGTGTTTAAGATTCCGGTTTATAAAAATATGCCGGACAGTGCGTGCGAGCTTCCGACAGGGGAGGGCAGTCCAAACAATGCCTTAACAAGTCTTTCGGTTTCAGGTTGTTCGCTGACACCGACGTTTGATATGTTTACAACTGAGTATGGTGTAATTGTGGAAAATGAAATTTCTTCTGTGGATATCGAAGCACAAACAGCAGATTCCGGTGCAAAACTTACAGGAACCGGCAGTCATGCACTAAAGGTCGGCACGAATGAGATTGAAGTGACGGTTACATCACAAAGCGGCGAAACAAAGACGTATATCATCCGTGTTGTGCGCAAAGAAGCGGCTTCCGGTGATAGTGGAAACAACAGTAACAACGGCGGTACAGATTCCGGAAACAGCGGCGGTGACAGCGGCACGGATAACGGAAACAGTGGCGGCGATTCGGAAAAGGGCGGATATTCGACAGATTTTCTGCTTGAAAACGGCAAGATATCCAGAGTCGGTGTCGGGAGTGCTGCACAGGACGTTTTAAATCACATTTCCTTTACGGGCGGCGCATACGGAAAAGTAACACACAGTGACGGCAGTGCCAATGACGGTATTGTGGGAACTGGCGATGTGCTTACGATTTACGATAAAAACGGCGGTGAAATGGCACGCTACACGTTTGTGATTTACGGTGATGTCAACGGCGATGGAGCGGTGACGAGCATGGATTTACTGTATGTGAAGCGCCACATTTTAGGAACAAAGCTGCTGGAAGAACCGTATCTGACGGCGGCAGATGCAAACCGTGGAAATGACGGCATTACATCAATAGACTTGTTATATATTAAAAGACACATTTTGGATATCCGGTACATTGAACAGTAGGATTCAGACAGTAGTGGGAGTTGCCAAAGAAATGTGATTGAGGTGAAAAATGACGGGAAAATGGAAAAAGGCAGCCGCAGTGCTGCTGGCAGCAGTAATGGCAGTTTTGCTGGTACCGCTGCCAACGTATGCAAAAGAAACAGCAAAGATATCCGTAGGCTCAGGCTCTTGTGATATTGGTGATGAAGTGACGATATCGGTCAGTGTCAGCAGCAGTGTGGACATTTATATGTGTGACATCTGGCTCAGTTATGATTCAGGCGTGCTACAGCCGGTTTCCGGCTACAGCGGTGGGGGCGGCGGCAGTGTGCGCCTGCTCTCTACTGACAGTACCTCATTCAGCGTGCGGTTTAAAGCAGTATCGGCGGGAAGTTCTTCGATTTCTGTAAGCACTTCCAATACGATTATCAGTTCGGCAGATGAGGATTATATGGCAGTCAGTGCCGGTTCGGGTTCAGTAACCGTAAAAGCACCGGTCAGCTATTCAACCGATAATACGCTTGCATCGTTAGATATCAGTCCGGGTGTGTTATCTCCGGCATTTTCACCGAATGTCACATCGTATACGACGACAGTCGGTTCAGACTGTTCACAGCTGGTTGTCAGTGCGGTTGCAAATGATGAAAATGCTTCGGTATCTGTCCGCGGAACGCGCATGGACCCCGGCAGTAATACGACAACGATTACGGTAACGGCACAGGACGGCTCTAAAAAGGTCTATACGATTTCAACAACAAAGGACGATTCTGCGGCGGCGACAACCAAAGCGGACGAACAGGAAACGACCAAAGCCGGAGAGCAGGAAACAACGACTGTCAGTTCGGAAGAACCGACACAGAGTGAGGAACAAATCCGCAGTATACAGGTAGCAGGTGCACAGTATGAACTGGCTGATGACTATACGGCAAATCCGCTTCCGTCCGGTTATGATGAAGTGGATTATGAATATAACGGCATTACCGTTAAAGCCGGAAAAGGCGTGAATACGAAGCTTATTCTGATGTATCTGAAAAATACGGACGGCAAAGGCACATCGGGCTTTTATGTGTATGATTCAGTTGCGAAAACATTTTCATTATATATAGAAGCAAGTGAACCGGATATTACTTATGCGGTGCTTCCGATTACGGATTCCATGGAAAAACCGGATGGATATAAAAAGACGACTTATACGATTGGCGGACAGACGGCAGATGTATTAATGTCTGAGGATGGCAGTTACTGTCTGTTCTATGGTGTCAGTTCGCTGGGCGTTACAGGGTGGTTCCGTTATGACTGCAATGACAATACAATACAGGTATACAGTGTGATGTCCGCTCCGGCGGGAAATCTCACGACACAGACCGAATCACAGGGAGTAAGCGCTGCTTCTGACAGAATGTGGAAAGTAGTGGCACTGGTGCTTTCGGCAGTTGTGGTTCTTTGTATCATTGCGATTGTAATGCTTGCAGTGAAGCTTTCAAAGAGTAAGCGGGCATTTGCAGCGGCGGCAGATGACGGCTATGACAGATATGATGACGATGAATATGATTTTGATTCTTATGAAGAAGATGATGATGAAGATTTATCGGAGGACGTGCTGGCAGATAAAGAAGATGAAATCCAGGAAGACGATGAAGATGAGGTCGTACGTTCGATTTCAGAAGCATTGAAAAAAAATGAGGATGATCTGGAAGTGTTAGACATTCAGGATGTAGATGACGTTGATGATGTGAAACGGACATAACAGAAAAAGGAACAGACTGCTGCAGAAATGCGGTGGCCTGTTCTTTTTTGACATTTTTCGGTATAAAGTGTAATTTACTGAATATATTATTAGAATATATATAATACAAATATTAGTTTGCCGCCTGCCAGTGTTCTGCCTGCGCCTGATAATCCTCAGCCTGTGCTAAAAAAGCGGCAGAAAGTTCGGCATTTTTATTCTGTTTGGCTTGTGCGGCAAGCGTGCTGTAACATTTTGAAAGACAGGCAAGCGGCGCATCGCCGGACGAGTGGATGTCGATAATGCTCGGTGTTTCGGAAGCTGCGTTTAAATACCAAAGAACAGCTTCTTCATAATCCTTTAATCCGTAAAAATAGTGTCCGAGTTCCATGCAGATTTCCGCACACGGATTCTGTGCCATATCCTTTAAGCAGATTTTAAAGAATTCATTGTATGCGTTTGTCAGGCGGTAAATGCGCGCCAGCACGCAGGCAATGTTTTTGCGGCAGTCTTCGGGACGGTCTTCCTTTGCAAGCACATTTTCAAAAATTTCACGGACACTTAAAAAGTCTTCATCTGTTCCCGAAATAAAAAGTTCCTTGCAGAACATAATCACGACATAATTTTCAAGGCGCACACCGCGGCGGACAGCATCGGCAAACACACCGAAATCCCGTTTGGTATGGCTTTGTTCAGGTAGATGTAAAATCTTAATATCACTGTCAAATACAACCGGCTCTAATCGTACGGTTTCGTGAATCGGAGAAATCCATTCAAACGTACGGAGGCGCTTAAACAGCTTCGGGCGGTATTCTTCTTCAAAGTTATAAACGGTGTTGTGCGATTTGCTGTTGACGTAAATCATCTGTACAATGTCAATTTCCGGAAGAAGCACCTGTTTTAAATTTAAAAACTGGCGGCGGTTTTCCTCGTCTAAGACCTCGTCCGCATCGGCAGAAAAAATGTAGTCGCAGTTTGCTTTTGAAAAGGCAAAATTTCTTGCGGCGGCGAAATCGTTGTTCCATGGATAATCATAAATCAAATCCGTATATCCGGCGGCGATTTCTTTGGTGCGGTCGGTTGAGCCGGTATCTACGATAACAATTTCATCGCAGACCGGACGGTACGAATCCAGACAGCGTTTTAATAACTTTTCTTCATTTTTAACAATCATGCAAAGACTGATTGAAATCATAACGTACTCCTATCTGCCAAACGGCGTATATTCCAAATCTTTTATTACTGTAAGTATGACATTTTTGTGGGAAGACTGTCAACGGGAAGTTTCACAATGGGGAAAAGTATGGTATACTGTTTTTAGTTTAGAATAAGTGGAAAGTGAGGCACAAAAGTATGAAAAAAAGAAAGGCAGCAGTGCTGGCGGCAGCTGCGTTTGCAATGACGGCGGCATTTTTTTTAAACGGTATCCGGAGGGCAGAAGCGGCAGACAATGTTGTAGTGATGTTAGATCCCGGACATGACAGTACACATACAGGGGCGGCAGCATATGGTTTAAAAGAGCAGCAATTAAATTTAAAAATCGGACTGGCGTGCCGTACAGAGCTTGAAAAATACGATGGCATAACCGTTTATATGACACATGATACCATTGCGTGTCCGTTTGAAGGCAGTACAACCAAACAGGACTTAATACAGCGGACAGAATATGCAGGAGAAGTCGGAGCGGACCTTTTTGTAAGTCTGCATAACAATTCGGGCGATGACAGCGGATATGAAATTTATTATCCCAATAATCACTATGTATCAGAATTTAATGATATAGGATATGCGGTATCTGAGCATATTGCGGGTTACCTGAGTGAAATGGGCATATACCGGAATGGATTGTATACAAGAGATAGTGATGGCGAGGAAGATGATGATACCAACTGGTATCCGGATGGAAGCCGCGCGGATTATTACAGTGTCATCAGAAATTCCAAGTACAACGGTGTACCGGGAATTATTGTAGAACATGCTTATCTTTCAGATGCAGGGGATACACATGTATTTTTGTCCAATGACAACATGCTGGTACGTATGGGACAGGCAGATGCCAGCGGAATTGCAGATTATTTCGGACTGCATAAGAAAAATGGTCTATGTACGGATAAATACGGTGACTGGCATTATTACGAAGACGGTGAAGTATCGGATTACACGGGAATGGCGTTAAATGAATATGGCTGGTGGTATGTTACAGACGGTGAAATAGATGATTCTTATACAGGTATTGCAGAAAATGAGTATGGCCGCTGGTATATGCAGGACGGTGTTGTAAACATGGATTATACCGGAATGCTTTGTGACGGAGCAGAATGGTACTATGTTCAGGGCGGTTATGTAAATGATGCCTATACGGGGATGGCATGTAACGAGTATGGCTGGTGGTACTTTGAAGACGGAAAGTTAAACTGGAATTACACGGGAATGGCGTTGAATGAATACGGCTGGTGGTATTTTGAGAATGGCGTATTAAACTGGGATTATACCGGAATGGTATGTAACGAATATGGCTGGTGGTACTATCAGAATGGCAACTTGAATCGTGAATATACGGGAATGGCGTTGAATGAATACGGCTGGTGGTATTTTGAAAATGGATTTTTAAACCTGAATTATACGGGAATGGCGTTGAATGAATACGGCTGGTGGTATTTTGAAAATGGCAATTTAAATGATGTCTATACGGGAATGGCGTTAAATGAATATGGCTGGTGGTACTTTGAAAACGGTCAACTGAATCGTGAATATACGGGAATGGCGCACAATGAATACGGCTGGTGGTATTTTGAAAATGGTCTGTTAAATGAGGAATATACCGGTATTGGCGCAAACAGTTACGGTGAATGGTATTATCAGCAGGGCAGAATCGGATATGACTTTAGCGGAAAAGTGAAATTTGATGATACAGAATATACCATTACAGAAGGTTATGTCGTAGAAAAAAGGATTGTAAATGAAACAGAAGCAGATACAGCAGATACAGTACATACAGCAGGAACGCTTCCAGCAGGCGAAGAAAGCAGTACTCTCGGCAAATAGGCATAATAAAGGGATTGGAACACTTTCTGAAAAGACAGTACATAGTGTACTGAAAAAATTTTTTGAGCCGGAAGAAGACAACCATGAAGTTGCGCTTGAGGGTTATTTTGCGGATATTTACAATGAAAACGGGGTTATTGAAATCCAGACAAGAAGCTTTGAGCGGCTTCGTGAAAAGCTGGCAGTCTTTTTGAACCACTATCCGGTAACAATTGTCTATCCGATGCCCTGCAACAAATGGGTGTTCTGGGTTGATGAACAGACAGGGGAGGTGAGTGAACCAAGAAAATCACCGCGCCACTACACGGTATACGATGCTTTTACGGAGCTGTATAAAATCAAACAGTATCTGCATCACCCACAGCTGACGGTCAAACTGGTACTGATGGATATGCAGGAGTATAAGACGTTACAGCAGCGGATTCGTACCAAAAAAGGAATCCGCAGGCACGGCGAAAAAAAGGACAGAATCCCGATAGGCATACGGGAGATAGTGACAATTGAGCAGCTTGAAGACTATATGCAGTTTGTGCCGTATGAACTGGATGGCACGTTTACTTCGGCGGATTTTGCAAAAGCTGCCCATATTCCGGTGGATACGGCAAGGATAACGCTTAATATTTTAAAGGATACGCAGACGGTTACAAGAGTAGGAAAGCAGGGCAGGTCGTATCTTTACGAGGTGAAGGAAAACAATAGATGTATGTAATAAAGGACAACGTAATTAAACTTTCAGTCCGCGGACTGGTTGAATTTATCTGCCGCAGCGGTGATATTGATAACAGAACCGGCGGATTTTCAGATGTGCGTCTGATGCAGGAGGGTACGCGCATGCACAAAAAAATACAAAAAAGCATGGGCGCATCTTACAGGGCGGAAGTTCCGTTAAAAATTGAACTGCCGGAAACGGTGGAGGATATTGATTACATCATACGTCTGGAGGGCAGGGCGGACGGTATTATCAGTGATTTCCACGAAGAAGCGGACGGCAGTAAGACACCGGTTGGAAAGGTTATTATTGATGAGATTAAAACCATGCAGTCCGATGTGGAAAAGTTAGAACAGCCGGTGTCGGTACATGAAGCGCAGGCAAAGGTGTACGGCTATATTTATATGGTACAGAACCATCTTTCCGGTATCGGCGTACAGATGACCTATGCCAATCCTGAAACAGAAAAAATAAAGCGTTTTACAAAAGAATATTCAAAAGAAGAACTGACAGAATGGTTTGAAACGCTGATCAACAGCTTTAAACGGTGGTCAGATTTTGTCTTTTGCGAACGTGAAAAAAGGACGGCATCGATTAAGAAGCTGTCCTTTCCGTTTGAATACCGCAAAGGACAGAAAAAACTGGTAACAGGTGTTTATCACTGCATCGGGGAAGCAAGAAATCTTTTTATTCAGGCATCAACCGGTGTTGGAAAAACCATTTCCACTATTTATCCGGCAGTCTGTGCCATGGGACAGAGTAAGGCAGACAAAATCTTTTATCTGACCTCTAAGACGATTACAAGAACCGTTGCCGAAGAAACCTTTTCAATTCTGCGCAGGCAGGGGCTTTCTATGCGTACGGTGACACTGACGGCAAAAGATAAAATCTGCATTCTGGAGGAAAGAAACTGCAATCCTGTTAAATGCGAGAGGGCAGCAGGACATTTTGACAGGATTAACGATGCGGTCTATGACATGATCACACATGAAATGGTAATTGACCGTGAAAAAGTGATGGAATATGCAAAGAAACATTGTGTCTGTCCGTTTGAGATGTCGCTGGATATTTCATACTGGTGTGACGGCATTATCTGTGATTATAATTATGTTTTTGACCCAAATGTGGCACTCAAGCGCTACTTTGGCGAAGGAAACAGGGGCGAGTATATTTTTCTGGTGGACGAAGCACACAATCTGGTTGACAGGGCAAGGCAGATGTACAGTGCTATTCTTGTAAAAGAGGATTTTCTGACAATAAAAAAATATGTAAAAGATACAGACAGGGCATTGTATAACAGCCTTGAAAAGTGCAATGCCGGATTGTTGGAATATAAAAGAAAATGTGATACAATAGATGTGATTGATTATCTGGGAACTTTTCCTGCGGCACTGGAACGGTGTTATGTAAGATTACAGCATTTTCTGGAACATCATAAAAATCATCCGCAGCAGGAGGAAATTTTGCAGTTTTTCTTTACACTGCGGCATTTTCTGAATATGTATGACTGCATGGATGAAAAATATCTGATTTATACAAAGCATGATGAGAACAATCATTTTTATATGAAATTGTTCTGTGTAGACCCGTCAACGAATCTGTCGGAAAGACTGGCACAGGGAAGAAGTGCCGTGTTTTTTTCGGCGACGCTGCTTCCGGTCAATTATTTTAAAGAAATGCTGACTGCAGATACACAGGATTATGCAGTGTATGCACAGTCTTCGTTTGACAGTAAAAAGCGCAGAATTGTTATCGGAAAAGATGTCAGCAGCAGATATACAAGAAGAAATGCAGGGGAATACCGGAAAGTATGCCGCTACATTGCCGAAACGGTACAGGTGCATCCGGGACGGTATCTCGTATTTTTTCCATCATATGGATATTTGCAGCAGGTAAAAGAAAACTATGAACAGATGTATAAACCGGATGAAATCATCATGGGCGCAGAGGGCGGTACACCAAAGCTTACAGCAGAACAGAATCTAATTGTGCAGCTTCCGTCGATGAAAGAACAGGAAAAAGAAAATTTTCTGTCTTTATTTGAAAATGTGCAGGGAAGCGGAAGCCTTTTAGGATTTTGTGTAATGGGCGGCATATTTTCAGAAGGGATTGACTTAAAAAGAGAAAGTCTTATCGGAACGATTATTGTCGGTACGGGAATTCCGATGATATCAAAGGAAAGAAATCTGTTGCGGGATTACTTTGACGGATGTGGAAAGGATGGTTATGCGTATGCCTATATCTATCCCGGCATGAATAAGGTATTACAGTCGGCAGGGCGCGTTATCCGCACGGAGGAAGACTGTGGAGTGATTATTTTACTCGATGACAGATTCTTGACACCCGGATATGAAAAGCTGTATCCGAGGGAGTGGAATGAGGTTTATCCGGTAACAAAGCACAATTTTAAAAATATATTAGCAGATTTTTGGAAAAATTTAGTGCAATAAAGTTAAATATATTGTATAATAATTAAAAGAATTAATGTAAGCTGTATATACAAGTGTGGCTCGTGAGTGAAAAATCCAACGCAATATTAGGAACGTCTGACAAAATAATTGGCAGTGAGTGGAGAATAGCATATGGAGAATAGTATTAAGAATCAATTAGAAGAAAGCAGAAAAGATGGTACTTTAAAGGAAGCACTTCAGGGGATGGGGTTTAACCGACTGCAGTCCGTAGAGATTGCCAAAGGCTTGAACAATGAAGTGGATATTACAAAATATGCGGATAAAAAGTATGACGCAGCGCAGATGAAGTCTATCCGGCTGGCGCTCGAAGAAGGCATGGATATCACGCCGTTTGCGGATAACCGTTATAATTATATGCAGATGGAGGAAATTAAAGCGGTTATCAGGGAACATATGGATTTAGATGCGGTATGCAATCCGGCATATGATTATTCGGTCATGAAAGAAATCCGTTTATCGGAACGGATGAATTATGATATTACAAAATACGCAAAACGGGGATTCTCAGGAAATGTTCTTAGACAGATCCGCAAGGCAAGGGAAAAAGAGATTGATTTATCGTTCTTTGTCAATGAAGGATTTGATGAATATCAGCTGCGGGAAATCCGTCTTGGTATTGAACACTGTGTAGATATTACAAAATATCTGCTGCATGAATATACGGGGGACCAGATGAAGCAGCTGCGGCTTGGATTACAGGCTGGTCTTGATGTCAGCTGGTATTCGATGGTTGGATTTTCATCCGCCCAGATGGAACAGGTACGGCTGGGACTGGAAGCCGGAATTGATGTTTCAGGCTATGCAGATCCGTTTATCGATGCACTGGAAATGGAAGATATGAGGTTAAAGCTTGAGGGCAAATCCGAAGGCGGCGGGCTGGATGAATTGCAGAGCCAGGAAGTCCTTTTGGGACTGGAAAGCGGTGTGAATGTTAATCTCTATGCAGATGCAGCATATGATTTTAAACAGATGGAGCAGATAAGACTTGGGCTGGAACATGGGATTGATGTGACAAAGCTGCTCAATCCGCTGATACCAAGTGATGTTATGATGAATATGAGGCTTGAGTCAGAAGCATTAAAAAAGTAGGATATTGATGAAATAGGATATGAGGCCTTTTGGGGCAGAATTGAGGTACATATGGGAACACCTGAACTTTTTGATGAAATGGGACAACTTAATAAAAAAGATATTCAGGTCATAATAGCCGATGACAATATGTCTGCGACCCTTTTTTTAAGTGAACCTGCAAAAGAGGAAGACCCCTATACATATGAAGAAGTGATGCGGGCTTTGTCTAATGCCGGAGTAAAGATGGGGTTGGATGATGCCAGGATTCATCATATGGTGGAGGAGCAGATTTATAATACAGCGGTGGTCGTTGCACAGGGGAAGATGGTGCAGGATGGCGCAGACGGTTACTATGAATTTGAATTTGAAACGGATTTGAAGGCAAAACCGTCTGTGCGTGAAGACGGCTCGGTTGACTATTATAATATGAAGCTGTATGAAAAGGTGAGTGAGGGTGATAAGCTTGCACAGTATTATCCGCCGACGAAAGGTGTGTTTGGATTTGATGTAAAGGGGAAACTTTTAGCACCGAAGGCGGGCAAACCAAAATCCAATCTGCGAGGCAAAGGATTTACCGTGTCAGAGGACGGTAATACCTATTATGCAGCCATTGACGGTAAAGTTGAATACTGTAACTATGATTTGCGTATCGTGAATGTATTGGACATCAGTGGTGACGTTGATTTGAATATTGGTAATATTGATTTTAATGGGGATGTCAATATCACCGGAAATGTTATTACCGGTGTAACAATCCGGGCAATGGGCAGCATCTATATCGGTGGCTATGTAGAGGGTGCGGTGATTAAGTCAAATAAAGATATCGTTTTAAATAAAGGCGTCAACGCCAATGGCATCGGACAGATTGAAGCCAAAGGGAATATTTCGGCACGTTTTTTTGAGAATGCGATTGTTTATGCGGAAGGCGATGTCAATGCAGGCTATATTTTAAGCAGTAAGATTATGGCACTTGGCAAAGTCATTGTACAGGGAAGCAGAGGAACGATTCACGGCGGTGATGTAACAGGTGTTATGGGGATTGAAACCTCCAATGCCGGTAATGCATCTTATGCACCGACCAATTTAAGAATCGGAGCAACAAAGAAACTCCGTATGGATTATGCCAATATTATTGTACAGTTAAAGGATATTGATTCCCAGATTGAAATGTATGAGAGTGCATTGAAGAAACTGACGATGGTAAGGGATGTGAAACCTGAGGCATTTGACAGCGTTTCTTATACGAAAATCTGTCAGTCCAAGATTATAAAGAGTGCGGAGAAGGCTAAGTGTGAGCAGGAAAGCAAGCGGCTATACGATTTGATTAAAGAGTCCGGAAAAGCTGTTGTAAAGGTTGATTCCAAAATCTTTCCGGGAGCACGTATTTATATAGAAGCCAAGGTTTATGAACCGGCGGATACACTGGTACATGTTTTAGTCCGAAAGGTCAATGACAGTATCGTTGTAAGGGATTATGAAGAATAGTGGAGGAACAATCCGATGATAGAGGAAGTTGTATCGGTAGATTTGGCAGTTCATGAAAGACTGACGGTGAGAAAAAACAGACTTGCACCGAAACAGCTTACAGGAAATGAAAAGCGAATTTCCATTGTGACGGGTACGCATGGAGATGAACTGGATGGGCAGTATGTCTGCTATGAGATTGTGAAGCAGCTGAATGCTCATCCTGAGAAGTTGAAAGGAATTGTTGATATATATCCAGATGTGAATCCTCTTGGACTTGATACAGGTTCAAGAGGAATCCCTATGTTTGACCTTGATATGAACCGGGTCTTTCCGGGAGATAACAATGGTGCGATTACGGAATATCTGGCTGCCGGGATTATTGATGATATTATTGGAAGCGATATGTGTCTGGATATTCATTCCAGCAATATTTTTGTCAAAGAAGTGCCGCAGGTGCGTTTAAATGATGACAACGAGGAGAAGCTTCTGCCGTATGCAAAGCTGCTCAATGCGGATTTTGTCTGGATTTATTCATCTATTACAGTGTTGGAAGCAACACTTGCCTACAGCCTGAATAATATGGGTGTGCCGACTTTAGTGGTTGAAATGGGTGTGGGACACCGTATCAATAATGCATACTGCCATCAGCTGATAGACGGCATTTTTAATATGCTGATTCATATGGGAATATGGGAGGATGAAGCACCGCAGGTGAAACAGCCGATTATTTCTACCGAAGGAGAAGTCAGCATTATCAATGCTGCTCAGACCGGTGTGTTTGTTGCAGCAACAGACCATATGGGAGCAATTGAGATGGGAACGCATATCGGCGATATTATTGAGCCGATAGAAGGAAAGGTGATTCAGAGAATTGAGTCACCGACAAACGGAATTATATTTACCCTGCGGGAAAATCCGGTTGTATACAAAGGTGCGTTGATTGCCCGGGTATATGGAGGAAAAGCATGAAAAAAATTGAGTTATATAGATTAAAAGGCCTCTACCGGGAAGATTTTGTTGTAGAGGGCTACCGGTTCGGCGGAGAGGAGAATTCAGCCTGTATCGTCGGGGCGTTGCGGGGAAATGAAATGCAGCAGCTCTATATCTGTTCACAGCTGATTAAAGTTTTAAAAGAGCTGGAAGCACACGGGGCGATTACACACGGACACGGCATTCTGGTTGTGCCAACGGCAAACAGTTATTCCATGAATGTTGGCAAACGGTTCTGGGCAGTGGATAATATAGATATTAACAGAACCTTTCCGGGCGATCTGCGTGGAGATACCACAAAGCAGATTGCGGGAGAACTGTTTGAAAAGGTAAAAGGATACAGCTACGGTATCCAGTTTGCAAGCTTTTATATGCCGGGGGATTTTATCCCGCATGTGCGCATGATGGAAACCGGTTATCAGAATGCAAGCCTTGCGAATCTGTTCGGGTTACAGTATGTAGTTATCCGAAAGCCAAAGCCGATGGATACGGTAACACTAAATTATAACTGGCAGATGAATGGAACAAATGCATTTTCGATTTATACCAACAGTACTGATCTGGTGGATGACCGTTCAGCAAGGCAGGCTGTGTCATCGGTGCTTCGTTTTCTGACCCGCATGGGCATTTTAAAATATAACAACCACAGCGGCTATATTGCCAGTGTGATTAATGAATATGACCTGCTTCCGGTAAAAACATATGATGCCGGATTTTACAGGCATTTGAAAAATCCGGGAGACCCGGTATTTCACGGCGATCTGATTGCACAGGTAATTGATCCGTATGAGGGAGAAGTCAAAAGTGAAATCTATTCCCAGACGGACGGTATCGTATTTTTTGCGCATACGGCACCGATGGTTACGGGAAATGAGGTTGTATATAAGATTATACGAAGAATGCATGAGTAGTTATTGTTTAATTTTGACAGATATGCTACAATGATACTTATTTCAATAATACATTAAAGCGGGGCGCGGTAAAGTTTGCACCCGGCAGAATTTTAGGAGGAAAAGATGAGCGGCGTTAAAAGAGTTTTTGTTGAAAAGAAAAAACCATATGCTGTAAAAGCAAAAGAGCTTCATGATGAGATTGCAGGATATTTGGGAATTAAGACGATTTCACAGGTAAGGGTTTTAATCCGTTATGATATTGAGAATCTTTCAGAGGAAACTTATACACAGGCATTGACAACGGTATTTTCAGAACCACCGGTTGATGATGTATATGAAATGGAATTTCCGGCAGATGCTGATGATTTCGTATTTTCCGTAGAATATCTTCCGGGACAGTTTGACCAGAGAGCAGACTCCGCAGAGCAGTGTGTGCGTTTTTTCAATGAAAATGAAACACCGGTTATCAAAACAGCAGTTACATATGTATTGACGGGTGCGTTAACAGCTGATGAAAAAGAAAAGATTAAGGAACTCTGTATCAATCCGGTAGATTCAAGGGAAGCATCCAGTGAACTGCCAAAGACACTGGTGACAGAATTTAAAGTGCCGGCAGATGTAAAGATTTTTGACGGATTTAATGAAATGTCAGAAACTCAGTTAAAGGAATTATATGATTCTTTAGGACTTGCTATGACTTTTAAGGATTTTGCATTTATCCAGCAGTATTTTGCAGGAGAGGAAAAGAGAAATCCTTCCATGACGGAAATCCGGGTACTCGATACATACTGGTCTGACCACTGCCGTCATACGACATTTGCAACCGAATTAAAGAACGTTACATTTAAAGACGGTTATTACAAAGCACCAATGCAGGCAACTTATGAAAAGTATCTTGCAGACAGAGCCGTAATTTATAAAGACAGAAAAGATAAATTTGTCTGCTTAATGGACCTTGCCCTGATGGCAATGAAGAAGTTAAAGGCAGAAGGAAAGTTACAGGATCAGGAAGAATCTGATGAAATCAATGCGTGCAGTATTGTTGTGCCGGTTGAAATTGACGGAAAAACAGAAGAATGGCTTGTAAACTTCAAAAATGAAACACACAACCACCCGACAGAAATCGAACCGTTCGGTGGTGCGGCGACCTGCCTTGGCGGTGCAATCCGTGACCCGCTTTCAGGACGTACCTATGTTTATCAGGCAATGCGTGTAACCGGTGCAGCAGATCCGACCGTTCCGATTTCACAGACCTTAAAGGGCAAGCTTCCGCAGAGAAAGCTTGTAACAGGAGCTGCACAGGGCTACAGCTCTTACGGTAACCAGATCGGTCTTGCAACCGGTTATGTAAAGGAAATTTATCATCCGGATTATGTGGCAAAGAGAATGGAAATCGGTGCCGTTATGGCAGCAGCGCCAAGAAGTGCCGTAAAGAGAGAAACCTCTGATCCGGGCGATATTATTATCTTACTCGGCGGACGTACAGGACGTGACGGCTGCGGCGGTGCAACCGGTTCTTCAAAGGTGCATACAACAGAATCCATTGAAACCTGCGGTGCAGAAGTACAAAAGGGTAATGCACCGACAGAGCGTAAGATGCAGAGATTATTCAGAAGACCGGAAGTTACAAAGCTGATTAAGAAGTGTAACGACTTTGGTGCGGGCGGTGTATCCGTTGCAATCGGTGAACTTGCAGACGGTTTACGCGTATCCTTAGATAAAGTGCCAAAGAAATATGAAGGCCTTGACGGAACAGAACTTGCAATTTCCGAATCACAGGAGAGAATGGCGGTTGTCATTGATCCGGCAGATGTAGAAGCATTTTTAGCATATGCCGCAGAAGAAAACTTAGAAGCAGTAGAAGTTGCGGTTGTAACAAAAGAGCCTAGACTGGTGCTTGAGTGGAGAGGCAGGGAAATTGTCAACATTTCAAGAGCATTTCTGGATACCAACGGTGCACATCAGGAAACTTCTGTACTGGTTGACATTCCGGAGAAGGAAGACTGTGTCTTAAATGCAGGCAAGGTTGAAGATGTAAGAGGTAAGTGGTTAAAGGTTCTTTCAGACTTAAATGAGTGTTCACAGAAAGGTCTGGTAGAACGTTTCGATGGCTCTATCGGCGCAGGTTCGGTACTCATGCCTTACGGCGGTAAGTATCAGCTGACCGAAACACAGGCAATGGTTGCAAAACTCCCTGTATTAAAGGGTAAGTGCGATACTGTAACGATGATGGCATATGGATTTGACCCATATCTGTCAAAGTGGAGTCCATACCATGGTGCGGTTTATGCAGTTATTGATTCTGTTGCAAAGATTGTGGCAGCAGGCGGTGATTACAGCAAGATCCGTTTTACGTTCCAGGAATACTTCAGAAGAATGACAGAAGACCCGTCACGCTGGAGCCAGCCGTTTGCAGCACTGTTAGGTGCTTATGAAGCACAGTTAGGCTTCGGACTTCCGTCTATCGGCGGTAAGGACAGTATGTCAGGAACATTTGAAGATATTGATGTTCCACCGACACTCTGCTCATTTGCAGTTGATGTAGCAAAGGAAAGCGACATTATTACACCAGAATTAAAGACAGCAGGAAATGTATTGGTACGGTTTGATATTACAAAGAATGAATATGATTTACCGGATTTTGAACAGGTAAAGGCTTTATATGCGGCTGTTCATGAACTCATTGTAAAGAAAGCAGTGGTTTCTGCTTATGTATGCGATGCAAACGGTCTGATTCCTGCACTTTCAAAGATGGCATTCGGTAATATGAAAGGCTTTGCGTTAAATAATGATCTCAAGGAAGAACAGTTATTTGCACCGGCTTACGGCTGTATTGTGGCAGAAGTAGAAAAGAGCCGTTTATCAGAAATTACAGTACCGTATACAATGGTTGGTACAGTAACAGATGAAGCAAAGTTTACTTATAAAGAAGTGGCAATTAATGCAGAAGAAGCATTAAGCGTATGGAAAGAACCGCTTGAAAATGTATTCCCGACAAAGGTTTCAAAGGATGAAACACCGGTTGAAAGTAAGCTCTACAAGGCAGACAGTGTTTATGTATGCAAGAATAAAGTAGCAAAGCCGACTGTATTTATTCCGGTATTTCCGGGTACTAACTGCGAATACGACAGCACAAAGGCATTTGAACGTGCAGGCGCAGATGTCATCGTAAAGGTATTTAAGAACCTTTCTGCACAGGGAATCAGAGAATCTGTGGATGAATTTGAAAAGGCAATCAACCAGTCACAGATTATCATGTTCCCGGGAGGATTCTCCGCAGGTGATGAACCGGACGGTTCTGCGAAGTTCTTTGCAACGGCATTCCGTAACGCAAAGATGAAGGAAGCTGTTGAAAGACTGTTAAATGAAAGAGATGGTCTTGCACTGGGTATCTGTAACGGTTTCCAGGCATTAATCAAACTGGGTCTTGTGCCAAACGGCTCCATTACCGGGCAGAACGACCAGTCACCGACACTGACATTTAACACCATCAACCGCCATATCTCAAAAATGGTTTACACAAAGGTTGTATCCAATAAGAGCCCATGGCTTGCAAACGCTGAATTAGGCGGTGTATATACAAACCCTGCTTCACACGGCGAAGGTCGTTTTGTAGCACCGAAGGAATGGTTAGATAAGCTGTTTGAAAACGGACAGGTAGCAACACAGTACTGTGATCTGGCAGGAAATGTTTCTATGGACGAAGAATGGAATGTCAACGGTTCTTATATGGCGATTGAAGGTATTACAAGCCCTGACGGAAGATGCCTTGGTAAAATGGCACATTCCGAAAGACGCGGTGATTCCGTTGCAATCAATATCTACGGCGAACAGGATTTGAAGATATTTGAATCCGGCGTGGAATACTTTAAGTAAGATTCGTTTTTGTCTAAGAAAGAATGAAATAAAAGGTTGAAAACCTTGCAGAAGGGAAAATCTTCTGCAAGGTTTTCTTTTTTGTAAGGGAATTGTCACGTTCCTGTGATAAGATAAACATATAAAAACAGGGGAAGGGCAGGTGACGTGCAATGCAGATTCTTCAAAATGTGTTACACAGTCTGACAAAAAGAAAGAAACAGGCGGGAAAGGTAACGGTTACAGCGGCGGCTGCGGCAGTTTTCATAGCGGTTATCGTGGTAAGTGCAAATGGCATTTTAAGTTATCAGAAAGCAGTGACCAAGAAAACATTTGGCGGCTGGTTTATAATGGAAAACAGCAGTAACGGAACGCAGTCGGAGGAATTAAAGACACATCCGTATCTGGCAGGAAGCGGAAAAGCTGTGAATACGGCAGTATACAGTGTCTCCGAATTGTCGTCAACAGAGATAAAAATAGGTTATATGGACAGTATGGCGGCACAGCTGGCATCACTTACACTGTTGAAAGGAGCAATGCCGCAGAATAATGATGAAATTGCAGTAGAGCGGCATACATTGGAAACACTTGGATATTCTGAAGAATTGGGGCAGACAATAACTGTTTCCTATCCTGATAAAAACAATAAGACCAGTATTTACGAGAAGCGGCTGGCAGTCAGGGAATATACGCTGACAGGCGTACTGGAGGATTATGCGGCATACTGGGACAGCGGAAGTTATATGCCGGTCATGCTTGTTACGCAGATAGAGGCGGAAAACTATGCGCAGACGGAATCGGTTACAACGCTTTACGCACTTAATGAAGATATCCATACAGCGGATTACAGGCAGATATATCAGGGCATGTATAAGGTATCAACCGCAGATACAAAATTGATTTATAACAGTAAGACATATGACAGTCATGAAACGGATTTCGGGAAAATGAGTTTCTATGCGGGCTGTTTCGCACTGGCAGCGGGAATTTTTGTTACGGCGGCAGTTTTGTGGACATATCAGCGGGAGCGCAGAACAGCTTACCGGCAGTTTGAGAGAATGGGCATGACACGTTTTTGCCGGGCATGGTACCAGCTTACAGAACTGTGTGTGTTGATTGTACCGGCGGCGGTTGTCGGAACGGCAGCAGGCATTGGAATCGTGTGGCTGATTCTGTGGATTTTGTTACAGCGGCAGAATGCACAGGCACAGCTTACGCTGACTGCCTTTGGCAGTGTGGCGGCATGGACGGCGGTTTTTTGTGTGATAACGGCTTTGTGGGGACTGTATGCGGCGCAAAGAGTGGACAGGGAAAAGCAAAAGCAGAAAAAGAAGCTGTCCGTGTGGACAATGCGGTACGGACAGCATGTTATAAAAGCGGGATTTACGGGTATTGTTGTGCTTGCGGTGCTTGTCTGCACACAAAAAATGTCGGCGGTACAGAAAGCATACATCCATGAAAAAAGACAGCCGGATTTAATAATTACACCGGACGGTATTATCGATGAAGGAAATTCAGATACAGCAAGTGAAAGCAGCGGCACAACATCTTCCGAGACGGTACTGGACGGGGAGAAGGTAATGATGGATTACAAATATGATACGGGGAAAATGCGTGTAATTCATGGCCTGCCGCAGTCACTGACGGCATATATCGGACAGATGTCAGGAATTGACAAAACAGATACCGCATTGGTGCAGAACTGGATGGTTCTGTATTATAAGACTAAAAATGATACTGAATTTTATAAGCAGTACATCGAAGAAAACGGTCTGGAAAATTTTTTAAACAAGGGTGTTATGAAGTATGAAATGCCGGCATACAGCGGAACACGTACAATGACACATTTTGTTTTTAGTAAATTTAACGGAACGCGCAGTCTGGATTATTATGTGGCGGCAAACAGGGCAGTTTATGAGGAGCTGGAAGATTATATCGATGAAGAATACAGAGATTATGAAGCCTTTGAACGTGGAGAGCAGGCTGTACTGGTGATTCAGAAAGGGGCTGCCGGGGAATATGTGGACACCTGTAAGGCAGGTGATACACTATCGTCATCTTCGGACTACTTTTATTGGATGAATAATAATCACTCAAGTTATGCTGTATCGGAATTGTATCAGGAATGCGCGGATTATATGCAGAAAATGCGTTTTTCAACAGCAGAGTTTGATGCGGCAGAAGAAATCCTGTCAGATATGGATGACAAGCAGGAAGATGAAATCAGACAGGAAATTCAGGAACTTCCGGAAACGTTACAGGAAAAGATTTTATATAGATACCGTGCCGGTAAAAATATATATAAATCAGAAAATCCGGTGACAGTGGCAGCAGTTGTCTATCTGGATGAAGAAAACGAAACGGCATTTTATGAGAAGTTTCCTATATTAAAGGAAATGAATGCACAGGAATACTGGATTATGCCGGAAAGTGTCGTTTATAATCGTTATCAGTTGTCTGCTAAAAGAATGTGTACGGTCATGGAAAAAGAATATGACCCGGAGCAGTATCGGGATTTAGGTCAGAATGTGATGATGGTATCCTACGGATTATCGGCATTGTATCAGGCAACAGATGAGGTGTTAAGAGCATATCTGGATTCCTACGGCTATTCTTATGTGAGCCATTTTGAAGAAAACAACGTGTACAGGATACAATATCTCAATCAATTGTTTTTCTATGGCATTACAATCGCCGGGATTCTTTTACTGTATGGATTGATTCTGGTGGTATGGAGTCTGTTTTATCTGCAGGAGCAGAAAAAGAGGATACGTCTTTTAATGGAACTTGGAATGGAGCGGAGTGCCATTTATACAGATGAAATGCAAAACTGTAGTCTGGCAACGGTGACGGGGACCGTCATGGCAGGCATTTTGTTTTATGCAGCAGGGACAGTGCAGGGCGGACCGGCGCTTGGAAGCTTACAGACCGCGGGAATTGCTGCGGCAATTGCCGGTACAGGATTGTTGCTAACGGCGCTGATTTATGTCAAAATATGGAAAAGCGGTAAAACAGGAGCAGACAGATGGAACAAAATGGGAAAATAAAAATACTTGTCGTAGAAGATGACATTTCATTAAAGGATAGTCTGGTACGGCTGTTACAGAACAGGGATTTTTTGGTACAGGCAGTTGAAAATAAACAGCAGGCGATGGAGCAGATAAAGAGCGGGCAGCAGTATGACATTTATCTGCTGGATGTGTGGCTGCCGGACGGCAATGGGTTTGATATCTGTCATGAAATCCGGAAAATTTCACAGGCGATTGTGATGTTTCTGACTTCATGTGATGACGAGGAAAGTATCACAAAGGGACTGGATATCGGCGGGGATGATTATATTACAAAGCCGTTTCGGGTCGCGGAGCTGATTTCAAGGATTCATGCAAACCTGCGCAGGCTGACAGTACAGGTTATACCGGAAGTATCAAAAATATCCGCAGCGGATTTGTCCACGCTGCCGCAGGGATACAACCGGCGGAAAATTTTAGCCAGCGGCGATATCAGGGCGGATTTTGAAAGAGCGGAAATATTTAAGGACGGACAGCTGTTAAAGCTGACACCGTTAGAAGCACAGCTGTTAGAAATTTTTTTAAGAAATCCCGAAATTATTATTAAAAGAGGACAGTTCTTAGAAAAGCTGTGGGACGGACACGGAAACTTTGTAGAAGATAATACACTAACTGTTTCGGTGAGCCGGTTAAAAAATAAACTGGGCATGTATACAGAGGGAAAACAGCAATATATAGAAACAATCCGGGGATATGGCTACCGGTGGAATTTGAGGTGTGTAATCAGTGAAGAAGAAAGCGGCGGGACGGACGAAAAATCAATTTGGTAAAAATGAAGTGAGAAAGCGTGCGGCAGTCATGAATCTGACATGGCTTGTAGTATGGCTTTTAAGCTTTGCGGGAATGGCGGTGTTTTATGAATTAAAATGTCAGGCGGTGATTGGCGCGGTCTATCAAAGCAATCCGTCCGCTGGCATATTAGTCACCAATCATATGTTTATGGCAAAGATAAATTATGAAAATCTCATTTCTGCGGCATCGGCGGTTTATGAAAGCGGTTACACGGAACAGGGAATTTTGTGGCTGACATGGTATGCGGGCGGAAAGGGATTTCTGATTGCAGGTATTGTTATACTGGCTGTTATGGGGCTTCTTTCATGGCGGTATGTAAAAAAGATTGGCGGCAGTGACGTTTATGCGCTGTTGGAAAGTGATAAAGTGCAGATAAAAAAATGCCGTGAGGAATTGGAAGCAGCACTGCGGTATACCAAAAGAAAAGAAGAACAAGTACAGAAATTCACAGAAAATATCGCACACCAGATTAAGACACCGCTTGCGGGATTAAGTCTGTTACTTGATGTTATCCGGGAAGAAATTCCGCAGGAACAGACGATACAAAATGACATTGCGCAGTGCTTTTTACATGTGGAAAGAATCAAGGAATTTATCCGTCAGTTACTTACAATCAGCCGCATTGAAGCCGGAAAGGTGCGTTTTATAAAAGAGCCGGTCAGCATTTCAGGTCTGTTTGAAAATGTCAGACAGGCAGTACAGACAGACTGTAAACTGACCTTTGACTGTGCGGATAAGGACGCACAGATTTATGCAGACGGACAGTGGATTACGGAAGCATTGATTAATCTTGTGGAAAATGCCTGCCGTGCGGCACGGGCAGCACAACAGATGCAAGAACAGCCGGAGGTAAAAATAGTTGCAGTGGTGCATGCGGATAAGTGTGTTATTAAGGTAGTGGATAACGGAAACGGATTTGTGGACGGCGACACGGCACATTTATTTGACAGGTTTGAAACGCAGGGAGATTACGCATCGTTTCAGACAGGTATCGGCTTGAATCTTTCCAGGCTTGTGGTTGAAGCACACAGCGGGACGATACAGGCATATAACAGACAAGACGGGCAGGGCGCGGTTTTCAGGGTGGTACTGCCGCAGTTTGCATTAAAGCAGGGTAAAATCTAGTACCTGCGGAAAAGAGGAAATTATGGGAGAAATTTTACGGGCAGAAAATATTTCAAAGACCTATCAGGCGGGGCGTGTTGTCGTAAAGGCACTAAACCGGTGCAGTTTTTCGGTAGAGCGTGGAGAATTTGTGGCGGTTGTCGGAAGAAGCGGTTCAGGAAAGTCTACCTTGCTTCGGATACTGGCGAGTTTTGATAAACCGGATGAAGGAAAGGTTTATGTGGAAGGTGAAGAAATTTCGGGGCTGAAGGGGAAAAAGCTGGCACAGTTCCGGCAGGAAAAAATCGGGTTTATTTATCAGGACTACAGTCTTTTTCCGGAATATACGGCATATGAAAATGTGCTGCTTCCGCTAAAGATTGCACACCGGGCGGTGGATAAGGAGCAGCTGGAGCGGCTCTTTGAAGAACTGGGAATTACGGACTGCAGGGAGCGGTATCCCGATGAAATGTCCGGCGGACAAAAACAGCGTGTGGCAATTGCAAGGGCGCTGGTTACAAGACCGGCGGTGCTTCTTGCCGATGAACCGACAGGAAATTTAGATGCAGAAAATGCAGAAAGCGTGGCGGCGATTTTATCAAGAGCGTCTATGCGGTACGGACAGACGATTGTCATGGTTACGCATGACAGGCAGATGGCAGATTATGCCGACAGAATACTTTCTATGGAAAATATTGTGGCGTGCATGAAATGATTGCATTTGACGGTATGGGTGTGTATAATGAAAATATACAGCAAAATATAGTAAATAATGGATATGCTATAAATGCATAGGCAATTGTTAAGAATCATTTGTAGATTTTTTACTTTGCGGAAGAAAACAAGGATGTAAGGAGGACAAGCGATGAGAGGTCATATGAAAAAATGTATCAGAAAAGCCGCCGCTGCGGTATTAAGTGCAGCACTTCTGGTTACATCGGAAAGTCCCGCATTTGCGCAAAACATACAGCAGACCGCGGCACCGGCAGATGTAATAACAGAGCAAAGCAGGCTGGAAGACGGCATTGCACAGACAGGTTATATTTCGGACAGCTTTTCTGAAAAAAGGCAGGAAGTACAAAAAGAGGATACAGAAGGACTGTTAAAATCAGCAGCAGAACAATTACCGGGACAATACCGGACGCAGCAGCTGCCGGCGGTCAGAAATCAGGGAGGTTATGGAACATGCTGGGCATTTTCAACGATTGCATGCATGGAAATCAATCTGATGAAAAAAGGTTACGGGGAAACGGATTTGTCGGAATTGCAACTGATTTATTTTGCAACGCATTCTGTGAAGGATAAGCTGGGCGGACTGACAGGTGATGATTACGTGTATACGGATACAGATATAAATTATCTGATGCGTGGCGGAAATTATGAGATGGCGGTTAATACGCTGTCAGACTGGCTTTCAGCGGCAAGTGAGGAAAGCGCACCGTATGAAACGGCAGCCGATGTACTGGATACAGGACTTTCGGATGAACTTGCTTATGCAGATGTGGCGCATTTACAGAATTATAGAAGCTATAATTTGCAGAATATGGAAGATGTAAAACAGGCTGTGATGGATTATGGTGCAGTCGGAATCAGTTATTATGCATATACATATTCAGGGTTTGCCAGCAATCAGTATTATAATGCAGATACAGCCGGATATTATTGTTATGACGAACAGACAACCAACCATGCAGTCACTGTTGTAGGCTGGGATGATGATTATCCGGCACAGAATTTCCCGACAGCACCGGAGGGAAATGGAGCATGGATAGTCCGTAACAGCTGGGGAAGTGATTTTGGCGAGGACGGATATTTTTATATTTCATATTATGATCAAAGTCTTTCCGGTTCAGCAGTGGCATTTGAAGCAGAACCTGCGGATAACTATGATAATAATTATCAATATGACGGAAGTGCATTTGCAATGATGACAGGAAAGCAGCAGTTTAAGGCGGCAAATGTATTTACCGCAAAAGCCAATGAGAATGGCACAGAGCAGATTGCGGCAGCATCTTTTGAGGTTATGGCAAAACAGATGGATTATACCATCAGTATTTACACCGGTCTTACAGATGTGGACAATCCTGAAAGCGGCGAGTTAAAAGCACAAAAAAGCGGCTCTTTTTCAAGCGGCGACAAGGATAATCTTTTAAAGACGGTTGCGTTTGACGAACCGGTAACAGTAAATCAGGGAGAGATATTTTCAGTAGTAGCAGCATTTGCCGGTTCGGGCGGTCAGTCAGTTATGCTTTATTATGACTGTGCCAGAACATTAAACGGAATTCAGGCCAATTGTGCTGCACAGCCGCATCAGAGTTATATTTATCTGAATGAATATTATGGCTGGAGCGACTATGGAAATACTAATAATACAAACTTCAGAATTAAGGCATTTACAAATAACGTTGCAGAACCGGACACAGCAGTAACGGCGGTGAAGTTAAATAAGCATGCATTGGAACTGAACTGGCAGCAGAGTGAGCAGCTTACGGCAGAGGTGCTGCCTGAAAATGCTGCCAATAAAAATGTAATTTGGACATCTTCGGACAGTGGTGTGGCAGAAGTGTCACAGGAAGGTGTGGTTACAGCCAAAGGTGCCGGAAGTGCGGTGATTACAGTTGAAACAGAAGACGGAAAAATGCAGGACAGCTGTACGGTTACAGTAAAGAAACCGATTACAGATATAAAGATTACAGGAACAGGAGAACTTAAAGCCGGAGATAAAGCGGCATTATCGGTTGTCATTCTTCCGCAGGATACAACAGATGATACAACTGTTGTGTGGACAAGCTCAGATACCAATATTGCAGCAGTTGATCAAAACGGTCTTGTCACGGCACTTTCAAAAGGAACGGTTACAATTACCGCAAAAGCAGGAACGCATACGGCAGAGCATACACTTGTAATAACGCAGGCAGCGCCAAAGCCGACGGAAAGTACAACGGAAGCTACAACAGAAGTGACAAAGCCGACGGAGAAGCCAACGGAAAGTACGACGGAAGCCACGACAGAAGCGCCAAAGCCGACATCAAAGCCAACGGAAAGTACAACGGAAGCTACGACAGAAGCGCCAAAACCGACACCAAAGCCAACGGAAAGTACGACGGAAGCTATGACAGAAGCGCCAAAGCCGACACAGAAGCCGACGGAAGCCACAACAGAAGCAACAAAACCAACAGAAAGTACGACAGAGGTGACAAAGCCATCTGAACAGCCGACGGAAAAGCCAACGCAGAAACCGGACACAGAACCGACAAAGCCTGACACAGAGGAAAAAGTTGTCTATGAAATGCGTCAGGATGCAGAGGGTGTATGGCACTATTATGCAAATGATGTGATTGCTGCAGACTATTGCGGCATGGCGTGCAATGAGTACGGCTGGTGGTACATTCAGAATGGTGATGTTAATTTTACATACACAGGTATGGCGTGTAACGAATACGGCTGGTGGTATTTTAATAACGGGCAGCTGGATCTGACATTTTACGGACTTGCGAATAATGAATATGGAACATGGTTCTATACAAACGGACAGTTAAACTTCGGATTTACGGGAATGCTGATACCGGATGACAGATGGCTCTATGTCCGGAATGGGCAGGTGCTGACAGATTATACGGGAATGGCAGTGAATGATTACGGCTGGTGGTACTTTAAAGATGGCGCAATTGATTTTGTATATACAGGAATGGCAGTAAACGAGTATGGCTGGTGGTATTTTAACAATGGTGTAATTGATTTTGCATACACCGGAATTGGCAGCAACGAGTACGGTCAGTGGTACTTTAACAGAGGAACGATTGATTTTGGTTATAGCGGTACATTTTTTGCAGATGGACGGCAGTACACCATAAGAAACGGACTTGTAATATCATAAAGCTAAAAGGGCGGGTGAAAAAACGAAAGTTTTTTCACCCGCCCTTTCCTGTGCGTCTTGCAGCGCACGTTTATGCGGCCTGCTTTGTATCTCCGAAGAAGTCTTCATACCATACAAGGAACATATAAACTGTCCAAATCTTTCTTGAATTGTCAGCTTTGCCCTCCTTATGTTCATCAAGATACTGCATTAAAACATCGGTATTAAAATACTTGTTGGCAGCTTCACTGTGGAACGCTTTTTTAATTACGTTATAATACTTTTCATCACGCAGCCAGATACGGATTGGTACCGGGAAGCCAAGTTTTTTCTTTTCTGCGACCATATCCGGAAGATAGCGGTGCGCAGCCATACGCATTGCATACTTTGTATTCTGCTTATTGACTTTATACTTTGTCGGGATATGTCGTGCAACATCAAAAACTTCCCTGTCAAGGAATGGAACACGGACCTCTAAGGAGTGTGCCATACTCATCTTGTCGGCTTTTAATAAAATATCGCCAATCAGCCAGAAGTTAATATCAATGTACTGCATTTTTGTGACATCATCCTGATTTTTAACCTTATCGTAAAACGGTTTTGTCAGCTCCGTATGATTGTACTTTCCGGTTGGATTTTTTAAAACGCGGCTGCGTTCCTTTTCGTTAAACATAAACGCATTTCCGATAAAACGTTCTTCCACCGGTTTGCTTGCACGAATCAGGAAATTCTTTCCCTTAAAACGGAACGGCAGTGCAGAAGCACAGGAAGCCAGTCCTTTTCGTAAAACATAAGGAAGTTTCTGGAAGCCTGCAAGGTCATGCGGTTCTCTGTAAATATTATAGCCGCCGAAAAATTCATCGGCACCTTCGCCGGAGAGTGCAACCTTTACGTGCTTAGAAGCCGTCTGGCTTACAAAGTAGAGGGCAATTGCAGCCGGGTCTGCCAAAGGCTCGTCCATATGGTACTGGATTTTTGGAATCGCAGCCCAGTATTCTTCACTGGAAACCAGCTTGGAATAATTGTCAATTTTAATTTTTTCGGAAAGTGCTTTTGCGTAGTCAATTTCATTATATTTTTCATAGTCAAAGCCAACCGTGAAAGTCTTATCCCCGTTAAAAGTTGCGGCAACATAGCTGGAATCCACACCGCTTGAAAGGAAAGAGCCGACCTCAACATCACTGATTTTGTGGTGTTCCACGGAATCGTGCATTGCATTGTCGATACGCTCAACCCAGTCATCTAAAGAAACGGACTCATCTGCTTCAAAAACAGGTTCCCAGTAACGCTTAATGTTTAACTCACCGTTATGGAATGTTAAGCAGTGGGACGGCATCAGCTTATAAATGCCCTTGAAAAATGTTTCTTCCAGTACGGAATACTGGAAAGTCAGGTAATTTTCCAGTGCAGTTTCATTGACTGCTTTTTTGTAGCCCGGATATTCCAGAATACTTTTAATTTCAGAAGCATACACCAGATTTCCGTCAACAACGGCATAGTAAAACGGCTTAATGCCAAAGAAATCCCTTGCCGCAAAAATCGTTTCCTTTTCACTGTCCCAGATTACAAAGGCAAACATACCTCTTAACTTGGAAAGCATATCTTCGCCGTATTCTTCATAAGCGTGAATCAATACTTCTGTATCGGAATTATTGGCAAAGGTATGTCCCTTTTCGATTAAATCTTTTCTTAAATCCTGATGGTTGTAAATTTCGCCATTAAATGTAATGACAATTTTTCTATCTTCATTATACATCGGCTGGCTGCCGTTATCGAGGTCGATAATAGAAAGACGTCGAAAGCCCATATACGCTTTCCCGTCAATATGCTGTCCGGCACTGTCCGGACCGCGGTGAATAATTTTATTCATCATATTTGTGAGAACTTCTTCACCGTTTTCAAGATACCCGGTGAACCCTGCAAATCCACACATATTCATTCCTCCTTGTTTTGCGAAGCAAAATGCGACTGCCCTAAGCAGGAGCAGAGGAATTTGCCTCCTTGTTTTGCTGCGAAGTTAAAATACACGTTAAAGATTATAACAAACAAATTTGCCGATTACAATTAATAATAAAAGTTTTTCCGCCGGAATGTGATTTATACGGTAAAATTATTGAAAATGCAGCCATAGAATCACTACGAAGGACAAATGGATATGACAGCAGAACAAGGGTTTACAAAATATAGAAAATACATTATAATAAAATGAAAATTTGAATAAATATAGACAGAGAGGAAAAATGTGCATGGAAAAGATAAAGATGACAACACCGTTAGTAGAGATGGACGGAGATGAAATGACAAGAGTTCTGTGGCAGTTAATCAAAGATGAACTGCTGACTCCTTTTGTAGATTTGAATACAGAATACTACGATTTAGGTTTGGTTCACAGAAACGAAACCAACGACCAGGTAACAATCGATTCTGCTGAAGCAACTAAGAAATACGGTGTTGCAGTCAAGTGTGCAACCATTACACCGAATGCAGCACGTGTTAAAGAATATGACTTAAAAGAAATGTATAAAAGTCCGAATGGAACAATCCGTGCACTGCTTGATGGAACTGTTTTCCGTGCGCCGATTATCGTAAAAGGCATTGAGCCATATGTAAAGACATGGAAGAAGCCGATTACCATTGCAAGACATGCTTACGGTGATGTATACAAGGCCAGTGAAATGAAAGTACCGGGTGCCGGAAAAGCAGAACTGGTATTTACGGCAGAAGACGGTACACAGACCAAAGAACTGATTCATGAATTTAAGGGTGCCGGTGTATTACAGGGCATGCACAACTTAAACGGTTCTATTGAAAGCTTTGCAAGAAGCTGCTTTAACTTTGCACTGGAAACAAAGCAGGATTTATGGTTTGCGACAAAGGATACCATTTCCAAGAAATATGACCATACTTTTAAGGATATTTTCCAGGAAGTTTACGATAACGACTATAAAGCTAAATTTGAAGAAGCAGGTATTACGTATTTCTATACACTGATTGATGATGCAGTAGCCCGTGTTATCCGTTCAGAAGGCGGCTATATCTGGGCATGCAAGAACTATGACGGCGATGTTATGAGTGATATGGTAGCAACAGCGTTCGGTTCACTTTCCATGATGACATCCGTACTCGTATCACCAAACGGATATTACGAATATGAAGCTGCACACGGAACAGTTCAGAGACATTACTACAAGCACTTAAAGGGTGAAGAAAC